>Ga0179591_1292451_pt1 | contig 25759 bp, 26 predicted proteins | sample CZOMad2_1_08_16f_FD_182891 | JGI IMG/M metagenome (GOLD analysis project Ga0179591, IMG submission 182891) | Vadose zone soil fungal communities from Angelo Coast Range Reserve, California, USA - CZOMad2_1_08_16fungal (PacBio error correction) | ecosystem: Environmental > Terrestrial > Soil >...
GGCCCCCCCGAGTGCATGAAAAGAAAGGGGAAAAAACCGCGCCCATCGTCAGAAAAAGGGGGTTGGGAGCGGGCCACAAGCGAAGGAAACGGCGCGGGGCGACTTGAAAAAGTGGAAACCCGCTGAATCCGGGTAAAAAAATCTAGCTTAGATGGGGTCGGTTATTAACCAAAAGGGGCCCAACTAGGCCCTCCATGCGGCTGCGCACGAGGAGGCCCACACTGGGGATTGCGGACCGGAACAGAAAGAGGCGTGGGGGTCAGTCTTTATCTTGGGGGCCTCTGGCGGGCGATGCCCGTGCAAAAAAGCTGAATCAAAAGAGGAAATGGGCTCTAAAGGGAAATGGGCCGGTAACTCGACCAGGGTGAGACACTTAGAATCGGGGGACCTCAACCTGGAAAAGGCTACATCTCGCTCTCGCAGCTCGAAATTCGGGAGAAAAGAGATCTTTTAAAAAGGCTTGAACATAGATAGGGCGTTAGGGCATGAGACCCGTTGCGGGGATTATAGGCCTCTGTTGACGGGGAGAAAGATGGAAGGCCGTCCTTGTTTCTAAGGAACTAATAGGCCTCGTCCGTCTCGACTAAAGATCTTTTTCTCTCCAGGAGAGAAGGATACTCCGTGAGAAAAACTGGAGCGTCGTCGAAAAATTAGGCCCGGCTCGAGGCTGCCGGCAGGCCCGAGGAAGGACGCTGTGGATCAGACCCTGGGGTCAAAGCCGTATTGCGGTCTCATATAGGGGATCTGATCGTCAGATAGCGAGGGAAAAGCTTAAAAGCCCTCCGCTCCTGAGCCAGTCCACACACAAAAATATGAAGAAGCGGTCCGAGCAATCCCTCGTGCACCCCACGAGAATACGCTGTAACCGAAGGGCTGGGGGGAAACGAAAGAGGTCAAACTACCATTTGGGGGGAAGGCACAATTTAGAGAAACTTCAAGGGGGCTCTAAGCGATTTCCCTCAACGTAATTGTTAAGCACAGAGGGACGATCGAAAAACGTCTCGCGAAAAGAGAGAGAAGTCAACCCGATCATTAAACCTTTTTAAGAGAGGGGGGGAGGAACAATTATCCGCCAAAAAGCATCACTCGGCGTACCGGCTTTGTCGGGAAAGAATGGGAGACTGAAAGGAGACAAAAAAAAAGAACAAATCCCCCTTAAAAAACCCTTGAGGGCACCGTACTCAATCATTTGACGTTGCTGAACATAGAAAGCCTTATTACCATGCCCGGGGGGAAGGCAAAACTTTGCTTTGGAAAGCCAACCTCGCAGGAGAATGACAAAAAAAGAAGGGCGGAAAACTGAGCTCTCATTTGGGGAACGCACCTCCCCAGGGAAGAGAAATCGGAAAGCCGATAAAGGAGGGCTTTTAGGAGGAAAAACCTTCCTGAAGGGACGGGAAGCTTTAAAGGCCCCGGAAGATCCGCTACAGAACGAAAAAGGTGGCTACCAACAAGTGCACGAAAAACCAAAATGTTCTGGGGTTCTTTGAATCACTTCCGGAGCTAGGGAAAGAGAATGACGGCGAGAATGGACCTGGAGTCGATCTGTCCGATCAGGTCCGGAAGGGGGTTTCAACCGACCTTTACAATGGACGATGGGATCTAGGGGAGGGGAAAGAACTCATGCAGCAGGTATCGGAAGACACAATTACTACATAAAGGAAGGCTCACAAACACTTTAAGGGGATGAGCATACCCAACGAAATTTAAAAAAAGGGAACGCCTCAATAGGACCGCCTTAGGGAGCTTAAAGGTGAGCCACTGATTTCCAGCGAACGGCCAAAAAAACCACTCACCTCAAAAAGGCAAAATTAATGGAAGGCCAAAGCATCATGAGGACCTTCGAGGGGAAGGAGGACATCTAAAGAGAAACGGGACCCGGAAGAAGTTCTTTATGGTCGAAGAGCAAGATTTTAAGGGTGATACAGTTGAGGAAAAGGCGGGGAAAAAACAGAGAGGAGGCAGAAGGGGAAGAACTGAAAAGGAAGGATGAAAGGGGCTGGAAAGTTATCCGGCTCCCAACTCGAGGTTTCGCGATCCCGCAGGAGACATCACTCAGAGATGCACGGAAAGAAGGTCTGATGCGCATTTTAAGGCAGGAAAATCACCTCTACAAAGAAAGGAAGGCAAAAAGGGAGAGGCGAAGAAGGTGATTATCAACAAATGGCGGATGGGCATAAAAACCGGTCCTTTGAGGAATGAACCCAGAAAGAAGAAAGAGCACGGGGGGAGGCTAGAGGAAAACTTTGAGAGGAGGAAAATCTCCTCGGCAAATTTCGCCGCCAGCTAAACATTATCTAGAGACTCTAAACAAAAAAGGAAGGAGGAGTAGAGAGATAGAGCAGTTTTCTCAGTGGCTGAGCCAGTTGAGAGAGGTTGAATGACTCTACCGGGGTCTATCGGAAGAAAGACAAGAGAAGGGAAGGGGCGGGGGTTTCCTTGGAAAAGACGACAAGGGCAAATGTTTTGATGGGGCCAAGGGTCCCCTACAGAAACTCAGGTTGGGGAAGGAAAGCAACCGGAGTGAGAATCATCTTACATTGGGAAGGTGGGAAATTATAGAGGTGGGATGAATGAAGGAGCGAGGTGGGTCAAAGGGGGGAAGAAAGACTCTTTCCGAGAGCTTCAGGGGAGGGCTTTATCTGAGCTGGGGGGAAGGGGGGGGGGTCAAAAGGGAGGGGGGGTGACGGGGAAAGTGGCAATATCCGAAAAAAATTCAATTGCTGCCTCTCGATCGGGTTGAAAGTGCGGGGGCCAAAAAAATCACCGGGAAAACTATGGCGGGGGGGAGGGAAGTCTCTAAGGAGAAAGGTACCGGGCCTTTGCGAGCCGAGAGCCCGCGTTCCGAGAAGGGGAGTAGTTATGCGGTAAATGCGAATCGGGGGGGCGAAAGGGGGTGGGAGAAGGGTAAGGGGGGGGGTTCAGTGGTCTAAGAAAAAGACAGATAACCTTTGATTAATGGGGTAATAGGATCTTTTGATATGATGGGGTCTTATATTTTCGCATCTCGCTGGAGAAGTAAGGTTTAACATCAGAAAAGGGAGGTTTTCCTCAAGACCATCTGGGAAAGGAGGAAACGATGTAGAATAGATAGGACGATTTCGAAGGGACGGGGGGGGGCCGAACCTTCCATAAAAGGGGGTAACCTGTCAAGGAGAAAAGAAGGTCAAAAAAAAAAGGAGGGGCATAGAAAGAAGGCGTCTTGAGCAGGCGGGGGGGAAAAGGAGGGGAAAAGACAAGCCTCCCACGGGTGGGGGTGTCAGGTGAAGGAAAAAAATGGGAATAAGTTATGGTACGGAGCGGGCCTTTTTAAGAAGAAAAAAAAATGGTATCCTGGAGGGAAAGGTTTGGGGGAAAAGAAAAACTCGGATCGTCATTGAAGCGAACCATCGTGGATGTGTGGGTAGCAAGAATCTTAGACGTTTGAGAAAGAGGTGTGGTGATGAGACGACAATCTTTTTTGGCTGGGAAGGCGGAAGGATCTCTTCGAAAAAGGGTCTCGGGGGGGATAGAACACATGAGGGAAACGAGGACCTGATTGGTACGCATCAGAAAAGTTGGTTTAGGGGGGGAAGGTTCGGAGGGGGTAGGGGCATAGCTTAAATACGTAACACCAAAGTGAAAGAAGGGACCAGCGCGTGATGATTTTTGGGGTAGAATTCTTGCACGACCGGTCTCGAGGAAAAACCAGAGGGGAAAGAGGGGGGAAGAGAAGACGCGGTTCGCGCGAAAAAAAGCCGGCGTGGCGTGGATGAAGGGAAAAAGTCGTTGGAGATAAGAGGATAGGGCGGAAGATGGTACTGTTCATCGAAATTGATTAAGAAGGTCAACATGGGGGGGGGGCGATTTGAAAAAAAGACAAAGAGGGGCATCCTTTGTACAAAGATAGGGGGCAGAGGGAATTGATAGGAGAAAGAGGGCTTTCAAAAGGAAGGGGATCAGGGAAATGGGGTATCTGAGAAGAGGGAGTAACAGGGAAGGAAGAGACTCCTCGAGAGAAAACTTCTATCTGAGCCGCATCAAGATTGTTAACAGAAGGTGGCGGACAAGCGAGTTGAGGGAGGGTACTGGAAGCCAATAAGCGCATTTCCTACTGCACATAACTAGGAGGGAACTCCCGCTCCCTGGTTCTATGGGGGTTCTCACTCATCTGAGGAACAAACTGCAAGTCGCGGATCTAAGCAGGGATGTCAAGGTCTCAGACCCGCCGCCGGAGATAGGATACGAACCAGAAGGGAGAAAAAGCGGAGAGAAAAATTTCCATCTCAAGTCACAAAGTCTGACGAAGAGTTTCAAAGCCTTGGAATCGGCCTTCGAGGTGAAGATACTTTTCGACAGGACGGGGAGTGCTTTAGAAGATTTAAGGAGGTCGGGCCGGGGAATGACTGCTCGTCAAGAATAGCTGGAGCATGCGAGTCTCATAAGGGAAGGGATCGGGAGATGCGGGTGATTCCAAGAAACCTGGGAGTAGCAAGGGAAGTGGCAGTTGCCGCCATCTCGACGATCGAATCACTATGGTACTCACGTAAGGAGGGGTCTCAGGAAAAAAAGAATCCGGAGATGGCTTTTCGTCTTGCGCGAGGGAAGCTTCGGGAGGAACTCGTTGGGAAAGACGAAGGGAAGGTATGAACCATGAGTAATCGAAATCTCTGATTGAAGAGCAGAGTAGGGTTCGCCAATCCTCCGTTAAGGGATAAATAGGCCGGAGGACTGTGAGCCCGGGAAATCCACAAAGAGGGGAAAAAATGCGAATCACAAAAAAGACTCCCAAGGGGAAAGTGGCAACAACAAAAAGGAGGATGAGGAGAAATTAGATCTGGCAACAAAGGGAAAGGAAGTTTGGAAGTTAGAACAATATTTCCTCGCTGGAGGGGGATAAAAAGGTCTCGACGAACTCTGCAGGGCCCTCTTTAAAGTTGGACGAAACCTCTTATGAGGTTAGGGGGATCGAGGAGAGATTAAGTCGGAAAAGTGGGTCGCGGAAATTCAAAATTTCCCAAAAGGGAAATGGAAGCGGAGGAGAGCCAGACTATGCGAAAGTAACAGGCTCCGGGATCTGGAGGGGACCGGAAAATCACTGTGTTCAACAATAAAAGAGCGCATTGCGGAAATCGTATGAAGCTTCGAGAAAAAAAGGAGGGAAGGGACGATCCCTCTCACACGGTGGATGAGAAAGTCTACGCCAAAGACCTCTATCAAAAAGGAATGTCAACCTAAGACTCTGCGCCACAATCATAGTAGAAGAGGGCCAGTAGAAAAATTGGAGGAAAAGAGGACGATACTTCGTGGGCGCCAAGATTCGAAAACCAGAGGAGAGCCTCTTCAAGAGAGAAACTGGGGGGGGGGGAAGATACCTATGTGTTGGCGGTGGAATCGGGTCAAATAAGTGGTAGGTGTGAATGGGGCCGGCGGTTAGGGAGAAGAAGAAGTCGCAGTAATATTCCGAGAAAAAATTGGGGGAAGCCTCGGAGGAAAGTCCTCTCAGCTGTGAATCTGTGAGGAGAAAAAGCAGAGTAGATTGAACTCCCGGCAATCCCTCAAATGGGTTTAGGAATGAACCTTAAAAGATGGCCTCTCAAACCTTTGTTACGAAGCCGCCGGGATTCTGAAGGGAGAGACCTATCAAAGATATCGGGACGCTAAGCTGAAAAAGGAACAAGCACCCGGCCATTGCACAAATCGTTCGAAGAATCAGAAAGGGAAAACACACGAGTGGAAAGGCTGAAGGAACGGATGCTGGCCACGCTAGGCGTCGAACTAAACCATGGGGGGGGGGACAGAGCAATTTTAGAGGACTGGAGAGAGGCGAATCCTATGAAAGGGGAAAAGTTTGGAGGCAGCGTGCAAATGGAGGAGGGCAAGTAAGCTCTAAAAAACTCTATCGGCCCCCTCGAAAGGAAAATCGGGGGACGAGACGAGGGAGCCAGAGGATCATAAAAAGGCAAAATCGCGGGTAAAAGTGAAAAGGAGTTAATTTCTTTAGAAGGAAAGTCGGGAGATAAGAAAAACTCACCCCAAAAGTCCCCCGACCCATATAATTAGTCCCCGTAAGGTCAAGAAAACTATTTTCTGCCCGGAGAACTGGGCTAGGACCAGATAGAGACGGGTACTCCTTGACCGCAGCCACTCGCAAACCTCCCTTAGAAACACTCTCCTATTGGGGAAAAACAAAAAAAAGTCCAATCGGTCATGAAATCAGGGAGCGTGTCGCGTAAAAGGCCGCCGGGGTAAAAAAAACGGAATGGGATTACCCAAAAGGAAATCCAATCGACCAAAAGAACCAAAAGGGGTTCTCCCCTTGACAAGGCCCACCAAAAACGAATGCTTTTGTCTTGGCCACGACCTGATCGAAAAAGAAACGGTCTAGACCTTGAATCATCAGTAAAAGGGAGCAGGGTCCTTTCCTAAGGTGGGAAGGAATGATAGAGGTAAGGAGAAGCGGGAAGCAGGGCTCTCTGCTGATTACTCCCATAAAAGGGGTGCATTCAAAAAGGAAGATGGAAGCTGGGCGCCGAAGAAGCGCCATTAAAAATTCAGCAGTTCAGAAAATGTCCTGCTCGGAGCTGACTATTCGAAAGGAGGAAATTGGGGGCCATTCTAACCAACTGTAAAAAAGACACCTCAAAAATGCCCTCACCTGATGGTTTCCACACAAAAAATACTTACGAAGATCCCGAGGATAACAATCATCGGCTCTTCGGCTCGCATTGACCGAGAAGGAACAAACCCCTCAGGGACGAGAAAAAAGTTGGGAAAGAAATAGAGTGGGGCCGGCCAAGAAAGTCGGAAACTCTATCTGCCGCCATTTGAAAAACGGACTATGCACGTAAAAACCCCCCAACACCCCCTCACAGGCTGGACTTACCGAAGAAAAAAAAAAATAGAACTTAGGCAGGCTCGATCCAAAAAAAACGCAAAAACTCGAAGCACACTCCTTCTAGGCGAAAGGAAGAAAACTTGAAAACCCCTCCGGACCAAGACAATCTGATAAAAACCCGAGCGCTCTTGACAAGATCCACAAAACTTATGGCGTTCGGGGAAAACTAAAAACAAAATGGAGATCTGAAGAAGGAAAACTCCTACAATTCAATCGACGGACTGAAAAGAAAGAGGAAAAAAAGGAAGGAAAAAGTCAAAAAAAGCACAAGAAGAGCCCGAACAGTCTCAACAAACACGGAGGAGGGAGGGGGAAGTTTGGTCTCCACTTGTGCCGATGGGGAGGTTGAAAAAAGAGAAAAATTTGAAGGAGCATAACGGTCATGTAGGCGGGGGGCCGGGAAAAGCGAAGGAGTAGGAAAGGAAATACGAATGTTGTGATAAAAATTCGAGCTCGTCATGAGTTTTTTCAGAAGATAGGGGCGGGGAAGTCTCGCATGGCCCTGAAAAGTCTTAAAAAGCGCAGAAGGAAGGGCCTTGAAAAAGTACGCCTTGCGGAGATCAGGCCGAAAAACGACGAGGGGGAGAAGAGAAAGTCCCTCTCCTGGAAATCGGGCATGAAGTAAAAGCCGGAGAACGCAGGGTTTTCACGAAGGGGAAGTTGGAACCAGGAGAGACCAAAAAGTCAAAATAGCAGTCCACTCTATTCCGGTGAATCCTCGAACCGGGCGCGAGGACATAGCCTCTTAATGTTCAGAGCAGAAGGGATATCGTCGGGAGCGGGGAGACAGAAAAGCGTTAAAAGGAGAGTGAGGGTAAGTACTGGTGGCCTTTCGAAGGAGCAACATGCAATCGAGATGCGGTCATCGGTCAGATTTAAGTGCAGGAGGGAAGGGGAAGAGGAGTAGCAGCCCTAACTGGTCTCATCAAGGGTTGCCTGCAAAAGGTAGTGACAGCGAGACCAGCTGGCACCGCGTTACTAGAAGAAGAGTACGCTGTACAGGTAGATAGGACCGTAATTAAAGACGAGAGACGAAAAGAGCAAGTCCGCAAAAGCCTGCGGCTTAAAGTCGGTGAAGTGCGGGGGAAAGAGCAAGTTGGTTGGGGGGGGATTTGGAGAACTAGGGTACTTGGGAAGTCGAGTATAGGGAGGGGAAAGAAGAGAAATCCGCTCCAAGGTCGTAAAGGCAGTTTGGGGAGGGGGAAAACCTCTGGAGAGTCTTGAATCGGGGAAAAATTTGCCCTTAAAGGCTTGCAGAAAAAAGGAGAAATCTTGGAACAAGGATGTGTGTGGTCCTATCAGCGCGCGTTGGGACGAAAAAACTTCGCAAGGGGGGGGGAGTAAGCAAACCTCAGTAGCGGGCATCAAATGCGGGGAAGATTGAACTCGGTGCAAAACAGTTGGGAGGCTGGTCGGGTTGCCAGAGGTACCGGGGGGGGGGAACGGGCTCACCCAGGAAGCCGGACCCAAAAAAAATGAGGGGGGACGAAAGGGGTCACACTAAAGTCGGCTCACAACGGTTTCCCTTACGCGGGGGAGCGGACTCCGGGCGCTCGTCCAACTGTGAAACGGAGGGAAACTGGGGGGATCTCAAAAAATACGGGTAAGTTTGTCATCAAAAATTCCTGTGTCAAACGGGGAGGGGCAAAAGTCGGGAGTGCCATCATCCGGCGTTCATAGGGAACAAAAAAAAAGCGGGTTGGTTGCACTAGGGGGGGAAGGCAAAAAAAGAGGCAGAACCTGGTGATCGTGCGCAGCGCGAGCGGGGGGGAAGAAAGAACGCGGCTCTGTCTCGAGATGCGATCTGACCGAAGTCTTCTACATAAGATGAGTGAAACGAAATAAAAAAGGAAAGACCATCATGCTACGGAGCCGCCCCCGAGGATCTGACGCCCGCTCCCGTAGGTAGAGGGGAGACTCAAGCATCGCGCTTCGGACAAAACAAGAACGGGGAAAAAGAAAAAGAAAAGAAAGAGGAGGGCAGGCGGCCGACCCGGCGTATTCTGCGCCCCGAACAGAAGGCGACATCGCTGTATCGACAAAGCAAACCAAAACAACAACGGTTCATATGGTGAAGACGGGAGAAGGAGGTACGAAGCCTTGGGGGGTCTCCAAGAAGGGCCGTCGAGTTAAATCTAATTTCGAGAAAAAATCAAGAAGAGAGAGCTTCCGGTGGCAGGGGGGACCTAAATTCTCGAAATTGAGGGGCGTCTAAAAAAATGCGGCAAGCTCAGGTCGAGCCCCTGGGGACGGTGATCGGCATCCATCCGGCTCTTCAGTAATCCAGTGTTCCTCCATATCAGAGACGAAAACTAAAGGGACCAAAGGAGGGTTCTGGAAGGCCCCATACCATGCGGCGCTTGGGGGGAGGAGGGAGGAAGGCATCTTCGTGGTCGGGACCAGTGGCATTATAAGGTCAAAACCGGTAAGGGAAAAAGACAAAAGGGGTCTAAGACAATCGCGGGTTCGCAGCCAGCAAGCCGCTCTCTCACATGTTGAGCCAAGCTCCAAAAACGAAAAGATAGTAAATCAGTGTCCTTAAAAAAAAGGGGCCAGAAGAAAAAACAACCAACAAACTGATGAGGAGGAACAGAGGAGGCTGGCACTCCCGAGGGGGGGGGGAAGGCTTTCCTCGCTGGCGTTGTCACTGGCTACACCGGGGGACTGAGGGCGCCCATCTTTCCCAAGATTGCTGGGGAAAAAAAAAGAGGTGAAAAGACAGCTAGAGGAGCTGAAGGCGATTGGGTAGCTAAAGCCAGATTGAAGGGGCCCGAATGCTATTCTTCTCCTGCACGAGGCAACTGGGGAGTCCGGGCCGAGAAATCACGGAGGGGGGAAAAAAAAGCATAGCGCCGCAGGGTCACGGAGGCACGAAGGGGTTTTGCCGATTAGGGGGGAAGAAATAGAGCCCTGGAAAACTCAGAGGAGCGGAAAGTTTGGACTTACTCGCTACTCGTGACGAGTCAGGAACCGCCCCCGCACTCGGCTGAAAAAAGCAAGAAAGCGAGCGAAGTCTCAGAAGCGACGGCGAAGCAGGTCTTTCGAAACGCTCGTAAAAAAGAAGTCGATAGAGCCCGTGTATGGATGGAAACAGCAGGAAAAAAAAGAAAGGCAAGAAAAAGATATAGGCCGGCGTCGTGTTTTCGGAAAGGCTGCTGTCCGTCTCGGATCGCCGAAAATTCTGGAAAGGTCCCTCGTCTCAAAAAGCCGAATAAAAAAAAAAGGGAACTCACCTCAAAAAGTCAAAAGTAGGCGCCGAGGAAGTGGGCCGGGCCCTCCTCAAGGGGGCCGCCTCCCGAAGGGGCCATGGGAATCACCCCTTCTTGGGGGCGAATCACCGGGGGAGTCAAGAAAAGACCGAGAAGGAAAGGACGCGATCGAGGACCACCGGGTCGACTCGACGAAAAGGACCAGTCCCGTCCTTCCAGCGACAGAGGATAATCCAGGACAACACCCGAATTGCTGGGGGGAAATAACAAGAAAATGGAGAAAAAAAAAAAATCGTCGAACTCGCCAAGGGTGAGTCCAATTAAGATGAAAAGGGAGACGCGATTTTCTCGCAACGAAGTTTTACTGCGAATTAGGCCCAGGCGTCCGCGCGAAAAAAATAAGGGGAAAAGAGGAAAAAGAGAGAGAGAGAACAGCATGATCATCCCAAAACTCACGCGGTGGAGCGTCACTGGGTGGGGGAGAAGGGAGTGTAAAGGATGCCCATCAAAAACACCCAAAACAACCCGAAAAATTGATGATGGCGAAGAAGGTTACAAAACAGGGCCCAGCTACAGGCCGGGGGGATAAGACCTTGATCACGAAGTGAAAATTGAAAAAAGCCAACCGCGCTAGAAGCAGGACAAATTGAACGGCGCACGATACCAACGCCCCAGGGGGGCGAAAATGGCGGGCAAATAGCGTGGGGACCGGGTGACCTGGAAAAAAGAGGCGAAAGGAAAAAAACAAGAGACCAAGAAAGGACCGGGGGGGGGACTAAAAAATTGCCGAGAAAAAAAAAAACCCGAGGGAGGGGTGGATTTCCGCACTCTCATTCAAGGAGCATTACGGGCGAGACTTAAGGAGCAGGGGGAGGCCGTATCATACCCCGGGGGGGACCGAGGGCCAGGGAACTAAGCGGTACTGATGATCGACGTTACGCAGGGGCAGAGGAGGAAAAATTACACCATCTGTTCACGGTCTCCGCAGGAGAAGATGGATCAAGAAAAACTCCTGACTCAAAATTCCAAAGCAGAGGGGGAAAAAAACTGCGAAAGATGTCAAAAAAAGCGGAACCGAGCCAAGGGGACTCATGCTTGAAGGCCATTCGAAGCCACACGAGGATGCCCGCCCTGGGGGAATGGTTCGGCAAAGGAAGGGACTTCGAGGCCTAACAGAAGAGGGGAGCGCAACGGAAAGGGAAGTCGAATTAAACCGAATTCGAGCAGCAGCAAGCCATTTTGGAGTCCCACAAAGAAAGTAGGGAACCCGCGAAAATAGTCGACGGAAATGGCCTATTTTGAAACCGGGGGAAAATACGGGGAAACAAAAAACTCAAAAGGTCGGGAAAGCTTCGAACCCACACGGCACGCAAGAGAGAAGGCGTGTACTGAATGCGCGACTTGCCATCAACCACCCTTAAGGACAAGAGATGAACAACCTCCGGAAGCGCGAGGGGAGGGAATCAAAGGGAGCAAAAAGTTGTCCGGGGACGGTCCCAGAAAAAGATGAGGACAACCCGCCCAATGACGAAAGGAGGAGGGGGAAGCTCGAAAAAAAGAGAGTTCTTCAACCTCGTCCGAAAAAAAACAATCTGGCAAAAAGGACAGAAAAAAACAAAAGGGGAGGGAGGGGAGGAAAGAGGAGAAGATTCCTGTTGCATGCAGGCTCCAGCTTGGGTGGCAGGAAAAAGGGGAAAAAGAGTGTCCTCGAGCGTCACGCTCGTCGGGGGGACTTTGGGGGGACTGTCACAAAAGGAAAAGTGGGGGGGGAAGCCAAAAAAAAAAAGACCAGGGAAGAAGCGTCGGCAGAGTGTGAAGAAGAGGTTAGGAAGGTGGCTAAGAAAGGCTCAAAAGGGGGAAATTGAAACTGATGTGTGGTCATCAGGTGCTTGGGGCAGGGGAGGAGCTGGCCGAAAACGGACGGGAAATTGAGGGTCCGTCGTAAGGGAAGAAAAAAAATGAGAAGAAAAAAACCCCCCGAAGAGTCGACCTTGCAAAGGAGAGGGTGAAAATTTCTTTGTGGCCGGCTATATCACCGGAACGAAAGCGGTCAGACCGTCAGAGGGGGAAAGGTAAAAGGGGCCGCCTGAGGGTGAGGACAGAGGAAGGATATCGTAGGGTGCTTCGTGGCGAACATTAAGTCGGGGGGCAGTGGAGTGTGCGCCGGGTGGGGCAAGGGAGGAAAATGGGCAAGAAAAAGTAACAACACAGGGGAGGAGGCTCAACGGAGAGGGGAGTTCAGAGGGGGAGGCTGCTGGTGAAAAAGGTCAGTGGCGCAAGTCCTCTGCGGGAAAGGCTACAGCGGTTAGTAATTTGGTCCAGAAAGGGAAAGGAGAGGAGGAAGGAGCATGACGCTGTATCAGTTAACATGGAAGACCGGCAGATGGAAATCCAACTTCAGAAAACTTAAAGGCTGCTTTGAGAGGAGGTCGAGTCAGAGGGAAAAGGAAAGAAACCGCCCTAGGGGGGTTGGGAATTTGGAAAAAGTAGAACGGAGGGAAAAAAACGTTTCAGGTCCGGTCATCGCCGCCAGCAGCTCGAAGGAGGATCCGGGGATTTTCGGAAGCCCTCCTCATAGATTAAAAGAGGGGTCCATCGTGATTACGGTTGCGTGAGGTCGGCAGGATGTGTGTCCCTGCTCGAGCGGTGTGAGCGAGCCAAGGAACGGGCTAAAAGAAAAAAAATAAAATGGAAAAACCGCGTGGTCCCTGCTTTAAAAAAGCACTAGTGAGGGATAAGGTTCGGGGGGAGGGGAAGGGGGGGAAAATTGGGACATATACGCCGGCCAGGATCGGAAAGGTGAAGGATGACCCAGCGGGGAAAAGGTTGGGGGAAGATCAGCTTTTTAAAAAAATAAAGAAAAAAAGGAGTGAAAAAAAGAGAGGGGGGTGACGGAGAGCGGGAAGGACCGGGTCGTCCATGCTGGGGGGGAAAGGGAAACTTCGGGCGAGAATCGGCTCAGCGCGCAGGTCAGAGAAGCGCAGTCGAGGGTCAGAAAAAGAAAGAAGCCGCGGTTTCAGCGGTCGATCTCAAACTCAAGAAGCGGTTGTGAAAGTGATTGGGGGGGGACGAAAACCCGCTGTAAATCGTAAATGGGAAAGGAAAAAGGTGTGGAGCAGCGGAGAGGAACGGAAGAAAAGCGGAGCTCTTCAGGGTATCGGACTCTGCTGTGAAAGAAAAACGGGGAAGGTTGGGGAAAATAGGAAAGAGCAGGGACGTCAGACCAGCATAGCTTGAGGGCCGGGCCGGGAGCTACGAAGAACGCCACCCCCGTGAGGGGGGAATAAAACGAGGAGGGCGTGCACAAAACCAATCAAAGGGGGGGGGCTCGGGATAAAAAAGGACAGAATTAGGGAAGGCGAAATCACCTAAGCGTCTGCCCGCAAAGAAGGGGGAACTACAAGGTGTATCATCCACCGACTGTGACGCTCAAAGGGGAAACAGGGGACGGATAGAAAGGGAGTTTGGAGAGAATTTGTCTCACATCTCGGCCTTCTCTTGACAGACGATAAAGGGAACAGTCCCCCTCGCGAAGGAAGGGTCGAAAAGAGGGAGAGGGGTTCAGGGGTTCTGGAGAGTCACTTTTTGATCGTCAGTATATCTATTAAGGATGACCAATTGGGGAAATTCTCTATGGGCCGAAAAACGGAGAGGAGGGGAGAGGAAGACGGACAGCGGCTCTCATATTGCTCACCGCGGGGGGCCAAAAAGGCCGCGAGAAGGGGCAAAAGGGCAACGAAGTTGGCTCGGGCCGAAGCAGTGCGGGCTGCCTCGTAGGAGGGAAAAGAGAAATCTTCAGGGAGGGAAGGGAGGAAGTATGGGGGAATTGCACTCCCCCCTCATCGCCTTAAAGAGATATCGGGGGAATACGCTATCAAGGTTGAGACAATAAAGAAGTAGGAAGAAAGAATCCAGTCAGTCTAGGACCGATCCAACTCATCATAAGACTTCCGGGAGAAAATGGGTGACTCGTTGATTTCGATCCTTATCAACACAACTGAGAGGAGGGATCTGGTCCCCGATTGCCTGCATTGCGGGACGCCAAGTTAAAGAAAGTGAGATTTAGCACTGACACTTCACTGCATTTCTCCCTCGGGAAAGGGTCTGGAGACCGCTTGAAGCGTATAAGAGGAAAGATCGAAAAAGGCTATGGGGGCATAAGAGGAAAAGAATTGCCCATATGCCACAAGAACTGCGACGGAAAAGGCCGAGGCTAAAGCCCGCCCTTGGTTTAAAAATCAAAGGTGGCCAGATCAGGAGATAGCGACGTAGGCGGAAAGGATGACTGCTACTATCTACTGGAAGCCCAGCTCGCAAGGGCTAATAACCGGGAAAGGCAGGTCAACTCGTCCGTTTACTAGCATGCACGGCGCAAACTCGCACTATGCGAAAAGGTGGAAGGCAGGACGTCGAAGAGGGAGGGACTAAATGAGTCTGGGAGAACAAGGCTGAGTGGAAACTAGCTAATCCGAGTCCAAATCGCCGCGTTTCGGGTCAAGACCGGTTCTCCCGTAATTTGGAGAAAAAAGTAGCCTTGAAAAGGGGGGTTCAGGGAGCCCCTACTGACGTCGGCGCCGCGACCACCGGGCTTGTGGAAGCCCGCGACACTCCGTTTCCAGAAAACGGAAAAGAGAAAGAATAAGTGTCCAGGCAAAGAACCGGAAAGGCGATTATGGTAAAAAGGCCGGCGAAGCCCCGGCCGAGAAGCCCCTTCGTCGAGCCGCCGAGCGGCTCAGGAGGGGCAGAGAACGCGATCGTGACGCCGTGGGGAAAAAAAACGGAAGAGCTAAAAAGAAAATCAAACCCGGCCTTCAGGAGACGACGCAGGGAAAAGTGCACAAAATCTTGCGGGGAGAACAGGACTTATTAAGAAGGAGACGGGCGGAATCGGAAAATGGGGGGACAGATGAAAAGTGGATTACCAAGTAATTATCTGCGCGAGAGATTTCCGAGAGAAAAAGGGGGGGGAAAGCATCAGCACTGTACGAGCCAGGCCGGAGGTAGAAAACAACGCGTCGAAGGGGACTATCAGGGGAAATAAAAAAAAACAGATGATAAAAAAAAGACATTGGGGTGGGGGGGGGGGGGGTGGGGGGGGGGGGGGGGGTGGGGGGGGGGGGGGGGGGGGGGTTGTGGGGGGGGGGGGGTGCGTGTGTTTTTGTGTGTTGTTTTTGGTGGGGTTGTTTGTTTATATGTGTTTTTGGGTTGTGTGGGTGCGGTGTGGTTGGGGGGGGGGGGGGTGTTTTTTTTTGGGTGTTGTTATAGATTGTCTAGTTTCTTCTGGTAGGGGGGGGGGTTTTGGATTTTGGGGGGGGGGGGGGGGGGGGTGGTGGGGGGGGGTTTGTTTTGTTTTGTTGTTGGGGGTGTTTTTGGGTTGGGTTTGGGGGGGGTTTTTGGTGTAGGGGGGGGGGGGATGGGAGGGGTGGGGTGGGTACGATGGGGGGGGGGGGGGTGTTTTGGGTAAGGGCCGAGGGGGCAGGGGGAGTTCTTTTTGTTATGTCCATCAACCCGCAAACCCTAATACTTATTTGTCAGGGGAAGTCGGAGTCTTAACCAGGAACATTCCTGGGGATGGGTACGTAGACCGTTCTCACTAGCGGCGCAGCCAAAACCGCGTTCGAAAGACAGAAAAAAATCCAGCTAGCGCTACATTGAGCGGGGATCCTAGGAAGGGGGGAAAAGATGAGCGGCAATCCGATCCAGTGCGTTCGGGAAAACTCGGCCGGGATGGAAGGGATCAAAAGGCGGGGGGAAACCGGACCAGATCGACCAAAAACGTGCCGGAAGAGAACCCGCCACCCTCCCAACCCCCCGGAGTTTGCGCATTCGCTGAGAAACGCGAGGAAGACAGATAGAGACTTGGAAGCGGGCGCCATTGATTTAGAGAGGAGGTTTTTCCTACTCCATGAAAAGAGAGGACTGATCTAGAACTTAAAAGAAAAAAATTGGGGAGAAAGAAAAAAGCTGTTAAACCATTCTCGCCGAACAGCTGGAATGGTGCGCCGAAGAAGCCAAGGGAACATACACAGTCAACGAGGAAAGAAAAAGGCCGCAAAAAAGAGATAAAAGGAAAAAGGGAGACATGCTTTGGGGAAGGAAAAACGGCCACAGGGGAAACTCAAAGCCCCGATGCCCGCTTAATGGGGGAAAAAAAAAAGGGGGAATCACGAAACGAGAGAAGGAAGGGACGAAGCGTTCAGATCTCAACGTGTCCCTGACGGGTAGGAAAGGGGGGCATCAGCTCAACCGCCGAAGGGGTATCGGGGGACACAAAGGTTAACCCAAGAGGGGAGAGAATCCGGGAATCCAGTTTCTGCTGCGCCGAGCCCAAACCGGTTATCCGCCAAGGCAGGGATGAGCCAAAAAAATAAGTCTTGAATCTGCAAAATGTAAAAAAGGAGAGAAGGGGGAAAGAAAAAGGCGAAAAAAAAAATCTGATTAAACTCGACTCGGGAGCGCTTCTTCAAAGGGGTCATGATTTCGGTCCGGGGGCAGAAAGGCTCGAGGGGACATACAAAAGACGTAACTGATGAAACAACGAGAGGGGGAAGGAACAGAGGGGAAGAGGACAAAAATCTTGCTCCGCAATAGAAACAGGAGGATCTCTCTCAAAAAAAAAAGATGGGATAGATCCGGGTGCTCTTGAGCGGATGTGGGAGGGGTGGGAAGAACTCGAAAGGGGTGTCTCGAAGGAAAAGATCGTTCAGGGCCGTGGTCGTAAAAAGGAAAAGGCAAAGGTTTTGAGGGGGGGCCCGACCACCGCCATAAGGAACATCAGCCTTAGAAGAAGAGAGACGGAAGGAGGGGGTCTCATATTGTCGGTGGGGGGAAGGGGGTTGGAGGGAAAAGGGGAAAAAGAGCCTGGGGAACTGACCGAAGAAAGAAGTCTTTCGCAATCTCGGCGGCGGGGAGATCTTGCCCGAAAACCGGAGAGTTGTTGGGGGGGAAGGGAAAGGACAGGAAATCAGGCCATTCGGACCAGGGAGGAAAAAATCTCGGGGAAGGGGGGTGTTCAAGAAGGGAGTGGGTGAACTCCACGAAATCACCATAGCGGGTGCGCCTCGAAAACGTAACCTTCAGTTCAACTTGCTAGAGAAGGGGAAGCTAATGGGAAGGGACGTCTTGCGGCTTTGAGGCGTATCGGTGCTAGGTGAGTTTCACCGTTCTGGGACTGAAGGGAATGCCTCACCGGTCGTAAGGGCGAAGGGAGGAGACCTCTGATGGGAAAGGGAGGGGAGGGGGGGGAGGTCTTCAGTAGGGTCCAGAAGTCCAAGAAGGAGTTGAACAGCTGGAGGTCAGAGGACCATCTTGCCCTGCACGTCGAGGGGAAGAAGAGTCAGGCCGGATAAAACACCGCAGAAATGATAATCAGGCCAGATCGAACCATGTAGAAACTCTTCAATTACGCAAGGAGGTGAGAGGGAAGACGTAATTAAAGACAAGGGAAGGGGGGGGGGTGGAGTGGGGGGGGAGGGTAGAACAACCTTCGTTAACTTATGTCGCGGATCTGTTCTTGTAGCGTGGTACAAAAACAGAATTAACGGGAAGGGGGGAATTGGGGGGGGGAGAAACTGGGAAAAACTGGCCGCGTCAATGGACCCTTCGGAGAAAAATCTACTCGTTGAGGGCAATGATTGTGGGGCCTGCTACGAGAGACTGAAAAAAAGCAAATAGAGAAAAAGGGAAAACTAGGAAAATTTAGGATGGTCAGACGAGGGGTCCCGGGAGAAGTAAGGGTTCGGGCCTGGGGGAGGAGGTTGGGGGTAAAACCCTACGACAGAGAGGGAGGGAACCAGCGCGTGATCTGGTGTCGGATCATGCTGGGCCTGAGTCCCCGTTTCAAGGCTCTTGACTATCATCGAGGGGTAAAAAACCGCGCTCGTCCCGGAGGGGGAAAAAGTGAAGGGAAAAAAAGCGTTGCGAGAAATCAGGAAAAAGAAGAGGAATAAGGAGGATCTAAAATTGGAGACGTATGAAACATGGGCGAGGGGATACGAACGCGTCGCCAGCAAGTCAGATTCTAACACCCGACCAGATAGGGCACAAGAGGTTGCTACATACAACGAGGGAACGGGGGGAGGCTTAATTTGCGCAACTGCGGACGGCGTTCAAATCGAAACTCTGCCAGTAAACGGATTTAGTCCAGAGGGCGGAGGACAGAATGGAGGAAGGGGGACAGACTGTCGGAATGCAAGCCGGCGACCATCAGAAGGCCCCGGGCACTCTATAAAGACGACTCGACGCAGATCCCGGGGGGGAAAAGAGGAGGTCGCTGAGCGGGAAAAACGATCGACCAATCAATTGGGTCCGGCGAAGGCGCGCAGCTCTGTATCAGAGAGAAACAGACGCCTAGATGTCGCGGGGGGGGAGGACCTAAAAACAAGAAGGACAATAGGGGGCTGGTATCATCCAAAGCCACGGCTCTATTCAGAGAGAGGTCGAATCCTTGGTCCCAGATCAAAGTCGCGCTAGAAATTGCGAAAAGGGGGAACGGCGGGGGGGGGGATGTCTCGCAGATGGGTGTGCGGTTCGGTGCTGCATCAAGGAGAGAAAGTCTCAATTGGCAGGGAAGTGAGGGAGGTAAAGGGGGCTCGGGAATCGAGCCAATCTTCGGACCTCTTTGCCGCCGGTGAGAGAGCAAGAAGTGGACCCCCAACGAAAGTGGGAGGAGAGGGGCCACTCCATATCTACCAAGGGGCGGGCCTTTAAGCCAAGGGGGAGAAGCTCGCAGCTTCGGCGGGAAAATCGGGGAATTCTGGGAAGTGGGGGGGGGGAAGAGACAATTAGGACCGTCTCGAGGAACAGAACAGACTCAGCGTTTCGCAAACCCAAAAAAGGTGCGGGACGGGTCTGAGCAATCGGTTGGACAGAAAAAAAAACTTTCAGAAAAGGAAGACGTCGTCCAAGAGGCGTCAGGCAACCCAGATGGTGAAGGGGTGAAAGTCTCTCTCGACAACAAAAAAAAAATTATTGAAGAAAAAAAGGAAAAAAAGAGATCTTGACACCCCCCCGAAATTTCACGTGCATCTGTTCAAACTCACTTGCCATCGAAGGGTGCAGTCACCGGTGCTCGACGGGCGATTTCGCCCAGGGGACCGTTTGCCTTGGCAAAACCCTCGGAGAAGAGGTAGGACTAAATCGGCTCAGGCTGAATGGGGGGGGAGAGGAGGTGCCAACGAGTCCGACCGAAGCTGCATGTTGCCCGAAAGCCACGAAGCTTATATATGGAGGAACTTTTTCAACACGGAGAGGAATGGAGGGGAACGAAGTGAAATCGTCGGCGACAGACCGAAGGCCGAGCCCGAGAGGTTGGTCGAATCAAGGCGCAATGGACGGGAAACAGGAAGACTACTTTATAACAAACACTAACCCTGAACCTTCACCCTCACAGCCCAATCAAAGCTCTCGGGGACTCGAAGAGGTATTAAAAAAGGGACGACTGGGCGAAATAAAGAATCTGGTCCGTATTCCTCTGCTATAATCAGCCAGGAGGTATCCCATAATTCTCCACTGGGAGGGGGAACGGAAGGTCCTGAGGTCTTTGGGCGTCTGTCAGTGACCTAAAGCTGCTCTGGTCGGATGCGAAGCGACGCAACCTTGTTTACTCCGGAGGGAGGGAGAAAGCAGGAAAAAACTGGGCAAGGGTGTCCCCTCACTGTCTGGGGCTGACACTTAGATTCACTAGGTCAATGCGATGATCTGGGAAGGGAAGAGAAAAGGAATTGTCCAATCAGACGTCGAAGCCGGCCGAGTAAGGCTCAGTAGCGGTATCGAGACAGAGCTCGGGCGAAGTAGGGAAGGCTAAAAGGGGGAGAGGAGACATCGCAGCTTTGTCAAAACCTTCTTCATCGAACATCTGTTCTTCAGCCAACGTGGCAAACCCGATATGGGAGGGGGGGGGGGTAAAGGAGGAAAGAGTATATGCATCCTAACTCGCCATGGGGTATCAGCAAGGGGAATGAAAAAAGTCATGATGCAAATTCTCAGTGGGGGGAAAAAGAAGCGACAGCTTTGACGAGCGGACATGCGGAGGAGGGGACAAACGATCATAGTCAACCCGTTTTAAGGGGGTTTAACTAGCTCTTAGGAAAAAGAAAAAAATCATAAAACTCGGCAGGGCGAAGACTTCTGGAAAAACTGATCCTAGGGGGTCTATTCCCAGCAAAAAAAAAAAAATTCCAGAACAAGAGAAGGGGCAAACTAAGTTCTAAAAAATCACGATGACCAGATCATGAAGAAAAAGAAAAGACCTTGGCTGCGAGAGGGGAAGAGGGAAAACAAAGCGCGTCTACAACACCATAGTGCTCACTTCGAGCTCAGACGGGGGGGGACCTGCAAGCCCATGGAAAGAAGGGGGACCTCGTAAAATCCTAGACAGGAGTTCAGAAGGGCCTGATACCTTTATACTTTAGGCCCTTACGCTACCAGAAAAAGGTCAAGTAAGGGGGGGGGAGAAAAAGTCAAAATCACCCCGATTGGGCCTGGGAGGGAAAACTTCTTATCGACTCGATCAACAGCATGAAAGGGAGTCTGGCCCTTTATTCGAGAGGAAAAGATTCATGCAGGGGGGGTGGCTCGACATGTACCGCTACACGTGGTCGACCGTAAGGCAAGCTGGGGAAGGAGACAATCTTTGAAGGAAGAACAAAGGGGCTGCGAATCATCCTGCTCTGGAAAAAAAAGCAGCATTCAACATAAGGACCCGCTCGAGCTCACGAACAAGGGGGGGAAAGGCGGGGATTGCCAAGGCGACTCCCAAGAACAGGAAGCCCACCAGCCCGCCCGCTTGTGAAGGAACCGAAAAGCAATTCTCGAGGTTAAGTCGTCTCTTCGTCTATAAGAGCGTGCAGGGGTTAAAAGAGAGCAGCTCACCGATATTTTTGGGAAGGGGGGGGGGATTAGGAAAAACAAAGAGACGCTCAGACGTAAATTCATGGCAGATTTCAGGAAAAAGTCTCCGGCGCCCAAACTCTACGTTCGGAAAACCAAAAGAGCGACCGAGAGGCGCGGCAAAGAAGATTAGGAAAAAGGAAGAGGGATAATAAAAACAGGTCGACACCGACAATCTGATTGCCCCACTGACAGGAGCGCATGAAGCAACAACATGATGGGGTCGGGGACAAAAAAGTGCACCTGGCCGAAACAAACTAAAGAAAGGAATCTTAAAAGGAGGGGAAAAGAAAGTCCACAAAAAAGCTTGCGCCGCGGAAAAATTACTCTCTCTCAACAACAGAAGAGTTTCTCTGCGGGCAAGCCGGTGGAGGGAGACGAGGGGAGCGTCCCGTTGGAGGGGAACGGCAAAAGGAGAGGGTGGAGGAAGACTGTTAGGAAATCCAGCGCAACGTTAGATGGCAGTCCCTGGAGAAATTGGTCAACCGGGAAGGAAATAAGGAGGATTCAGTAGGTGGGGGTTGAGAAGAGTGGCTGGGAGGGGGGGGAGGGGAAAAGTGGCTGGGGTCTCTGCAATGCCGATAGACTGTCAGCTTGCGTCCGCTGGCGGGATCACCGAAAAGGGAATTTGGGCACCGGAAAAGGGGTGAAGAAGAGAAGTACATAGAAGGAAAGGAGGCAAAAATGATGAGGTTTAAGTTTCTGTGGGCCAAGGCAAAATACGTTGCGCTGTCGAGGTGAACCTCAATTCCAGGGCAACGGTGGAGAAACGAAAAGAAAAGAAGAGAATTTAAGAATCGAAGATTCGTCTGGGGATGCGGGGGAAATCATCGAGGTTAGTGTCGCCGTGCTGTGTGCGGGAAAAGAAGGGGAAATCAAGGAACCTTGGCTCGTAGCCAGCTTAGGAAGAGGAAGTTGAAAAAGAGGAAGGGACGTCAGGAGGAGGGCAGCCTTCAGCGTCTCGTCTAAGGACCGTTGATGGTAGTAATTGGTCATAGAGACCATCTTGGCGTTCGAAGAAGTTACGCCTGGGCAGGACCGGAAGGAAAACCCTTAAAAAAGAAGGAAAGAGAAAGGTCGTAAAAACGGCTCAATCAGCCGTCGCTAACGTCGTCATGTGCTGACAGACAAAGAGCCCGATTGGGGGGAAACGGGTGTAGAAAAAGAAAGGGGGGAAAGGTTGCCTCTGCCGAAGCCTCTCCCAGGGGCGGGCCGGAGTTGACGCGGAACTCAGGAGGGGGTCATTTCGCTGTCAAAGAGGGTATAAGGGTTCAGTCGCTCAAATCGTACGACGGCTCGTTGCAAGGCGGCTCTACGCGCGGTTTGGCTTCGGCAAGCGATAAAAGAGAGCAGAAAAGAGAGTCGCACAGGCTGGGGGGGGGGAGCCGGGGTGACTGATGACGTGCCCATCAGATAGGGGCGGGCGTTTTAGTTGTGGCAAAGAAGGGGGGGGACGGGGGGGAAAGAACTAAATTCCTTGCAAGCATTTAAAGCCGGAAACAAAGTGATGCTTTTTTCGGATATGCCCTCCTAGGGAAAAAAAAAATTTCCACCGGGGGCGGGGGGCTCGTAGGGGGTCGCAGACCGCCGGGGGTGAACAAGTTCAAACTTCGTTGCGAGACGGCTCGGGAGAAGAGTCATCTAAAGCTGAAGAGTTGAGAAGGTTAGGAAGGGGCCAATACCGGCTGTTTTCACCGGTCTAAAAAGATCGGGTGCGATGTGATTGCCTGAAGGATGGCACGGGTGCTCTTGGGGAAAGTGGGATAAAGAAAAAACGTGGCTAAAGGAAGATGAGGCCAGGTCTATAAAGGAGATAAGCATCCCTCGGCGGCTTCGAAACAGACTGATGGGACAAGCAGACGGATAACGGCCTGCATACTCATCTCCGGGGAGGGAATCAATCTACGCTGGCGCATATACGAAAGCCGCAGGGGGGGGGGGGGGAAACGGCGCTGTCTCGGCGGGCTACGGGCAAGAACCAGCACCGTGGTCATAACGGGAATCACTCTTAGGGCAGGGGAGGATGAAAACCACAATGCGGAAGGAAAGAACGAAGCAGGGCGAACCCGATGGTCATAGGGCGCCTCTATGACGAATAAGGGATAAGAAAGGCGTGGGAAGCCTGTGAGAAAAAGAAAGGGGGAAGAGCAGGGAAGCGATAATTGAGACTAAAAAGGGGTGCTTCGCCGAGAGGTGGTCCGAAACGGGCTGAGATGTAAAGGGGGAAGGAGTATTAAGCCCAATTGGCAGTCGATCCCTTGCTCTCTTTCTACAGAAGAGAAAGGAAGGGAAGCTGAAAAGTGCATTAACGCGGGCCATCGCTAGGCAATATCACTCTTGTTACAACGGAATAGTTAGAGACTGGGATCCGATACAGATAAGAAGACTTTCGAGAAGGAGAAGAGGTCGTGAACCTAGGTTCATGTTCTGGGTAAATGGCTAGGAAAAATCAGATGTAACATGCCTCCTCTATCAGATTTGAAGAAAATCAGGATCTTGAGAAATAGACCGGAGGACACAGGGGAAAGTGCTAAAGAAAATAAATCTCTGTCCTATGTGCGTCCACAATGACATCCTTTATTGCCTCTCTCTCAAAAAGGGGGAAAGAGAGATCTTTAAGAACTTAGTGAAGGCCAGATGAGGCGATAGGGCTTTTTTTGGGGGGTTTGATCACGCTCAAGGGCTCGACTTCCTGCTTTTCTCCTGATGGACTGGCTGGGGGAAACCGCTTATAGTGATGAAGCTCGACTGAGAATTGATTGGGGAAGGAACGCATTGCCAACGATGGTTAATCTTTCAACTATGGACGCTAAAAGAGGGACTAGTCTAAAAAAGCCGTAATGAGGGGGGTGGGAGGCAAACAGAAAAAAGTCTGGTTAGTATCTTAGGGCGGTAAATCGAGAACACAAGTCAAAGTCTGACCTAGGAAGATCAACGCGCAGAGAGCATTCTAGTTGGGTCGAATTAAGAGCCGGGGAGCGCGAAATCTAAGAAAATCGGAATCACATCTGAGCGCTCGGGTTCTAACGTTCGAAAAGCGACGGGGATCTGCCTTTCTCGAATTAGACAGGGAGCCGAAGAGATCGGGAAAAAGGGGCGGTTTATTGGACGCATGACGCCCGGCGTGGGATATAGTCCTTTGTCGGGTTTGAAAAAGAGCTGAAGTAAGGGAGAAAGCAGTACAAAAAACCTGGCTTTGTCCGACGCCGCGGACCGAGCAAAAGGATCCCCTCACTTGGATGGTGACCGCTTAGTTCCCGGAGAGACGAGCGGTGAGGCGGCCGTACCTCCGAGCCGCTTGAAATCAGCAACAGCACGAGGATGCGGTCATATAAAGCCGGAGAGATATCACGGACGAAAAAAATCATAGAAATTGGAAAAGATAAAAGGAGTCTGCCGAGACAGCGAGAGAAGTCCCGATCTTGCGGGTGAAACCGGCTAAAGGATGCTGGAAAGGAGATCGTCGAACGCATGTTTGGGACATAGAGAGGGAGGACATAGAGCAGGGTTTGAGAGAACTAAGGGTGAACTGCAGCGTTCACGGGAAGCGCCAGCGTCGGACGTCACCGAAGTGGAAAAAGAGGGGAAGGGATAACAGAAAATCCTGAAAACAAAAAGAGAAAAACTCAAAAGTAAGGAGGGAGGCGTTATCCAGGGAGGCCGTACTTCAGGAAACCCAAACAAAGAACGATGCAAGGAAGGGATGGGTCTCAGAGGACAAATTAGGGCAAGTGGGGGCTATTACCTGAGCCTTTGCCAGAGCTCTTGAAAAGCCAAACCGCGCGTCGAGAAGAAAAAAACTAAGGCCGAAAGGCTAAGAGGGGGGGGAAAAATAAAGGGGGCAGAAAGATTGTACCGCGGAAAGACCTATGCGTTTTCAGAAGAAGTATACCTTTTAGAGTTGGGGGAAATAAAACAGCTACCAGAACTCTGACCCAGGGGGGGGAAGGACTAAATTGTACAACACCCGAGGGAGTCTTTGTCTTCCCACGTCAGAAAGGGGATCAGCAGGAGCGGGGAGACTGCTGGAGATCTGCCTAGCTTACCTGGGGGAAAGGTCCAAGAAGGTAGACAGCGGAATTCATAGGAGCGAACCAGGGACTGGGACTACTACAGCCTTTCCAAAGGGAAAAGGAGACTCAAAGGGGAGGTGGGAGGAGTTGGGGGGTGGGGGGAGTTTTATGAGTGTCAAGAAAGGGGGGAGGCGGAAAGGAGGCACTCCTCCTGACGACTTCCCAAGAGGGACCGGGGGGGAATCGGATGCAGAAAGGGCATTAGATGGGGAAGAAAAAGGCCACCAGAACGGCCTCACCTCAAACGATTGCCGCCTGACGAAAATTCGCGGCCTGACACATTCAGCTCTTCGCTAAGAATAGGGATTTCACCGATAGCAGAGAAAAGGATGGGCGGGATGAGAAAAAGAAAGGCGTGAACCCTGCTCGAGCAGGCAGCAGTCGACTTCAACAAAGAGATGCTGGACTTTCCGCCGGCGGCAAAAAGAGGAATTTGAGAAAGCGATCCCGCCATTCGGACGACCGAGATACTCAAAGAGGAAAATTAAAAGAAAGGGAAAATTCTAAAACGACAATCTGAGGGGGAACCCCAGCGCTCGCTCTTGTGAAACAAAAAAAAAAAAAAGAAAAGAAAGATGTCGGGGAGGCCCATCAAAAAAGGACTTGAGCTAGGGGGACAACAAAAAAAGGGGGCCACTAGGCGGGCTTGAAGAGAGGACCGTCGAGTTTTCTCTCAAAATCGTCCGGCCACCAAGGAAGGGAGAAAACAG
>Ga0179591_1279168_pt1 | contig 25758 bp, 26 predicted proteins | sample CZOMad2_1_08_16f_FD_182891 | JGI IMG/M metagenome (GOLD analysis project Ga0179591, IMG submission 182891) | Vadose zone soil fungal communities from Angelo Coast Range Reserve, California, USA - CZOMad2_1_08_16fungal (PacBio error correction) | ecosystem: Environmental > Terrestrial > Soil >...
CCTGTCCCGCGAGCCGACGATAGCCGGTGACAACCCTGGCCAGTGCCACACGGCTGAAGAAGTGTCCATTTCTGCGAGAGGGAAAAGTCCTGTAAATTACAGGGGCCCTATTTGAGAAAAAGAAGCAGGGCCGCAAGGGGGCACCTTCAGGGCCACCGTCATGTCGAATGATTCAGGTGAACAAGCGGAGCCGACGGAAGGGACCAGTCTGGCTCTGAAGGACTGCTTATGTTACTACAAATCGGCGGGGAAGAAAACGAGGAGTTAAAGCTGAGCGGAGGCGAGAAATTAACAGACACCGAGCATTAACTGTGGGGCAGGACGATCATTTCATGAGAGGAAAGAGATTGTTCGCTCATAGAGTAGTTGGCGGCACGTAAAACGTAAGCTCGTAAAACGTGCGGGCAGTTAGGAGGAGGAAAAAGTGCGGAGAGGGGTTGACGGCATGTGAAAGACAATAAGAAAAGGTTCTTGTAAGGCTTTGGAGGCGACCGTACCAGACGGAGATAGGTCTGAGGAAAACGTTTGGCCGGCAAGGAGGAACTTGTATTGTGGGGAGAAGGGGGGGTGAATGGGAAAGGATGTGAGATTGCTTCTAGAAGGGAGAACCCTACGAATCGAGGGCCTAACTTGGTAGACTCACGGGAGAGTCGAGACGTGGTTATCGCTGAAAAAAATCAAATAAAGAGGACAGGGATTCCTCCATTTTATCACCAGGACGGTCAGACACACACCCGAGACGGTGTGACCTCGGGAGGGGTCGGACAAGCCGCTAGATCCTTGGGCGGGAAAAATTCTTCCGGGGAAAGCAAAGATGTTTTGCTCGAGGGGCAACCCCACTATTAAAGGCAAAAGGGAGCACAGAGCAAGATCAGGTGGGGGTCTTCGGCGTCCGATGGCCGGATCCTTTTCCGGGTGGAACGAGAACTTCCTTTCTCTCTCGAAGCGAAAACGTGAGAAGAGAATGTCGTGGTACACAGAAAAGCAGAAAGAAAACAAAAGATACCCGACGCACGGAAAAAGCAGAGAGAACGAAAGAAAAGAGGGTCAGGCCCAGAAGAAAGGTGTTCATGAAAAAGATGCCGGATTCTCCTTTGAATCAGGGGGGAGTGATGTAGTGTCGAGGGGCCAGGGAGTCTTCCTGAGATGGGATGAGAGACATTAAGCTAACGACGCTTTCTCCGACAAGTTCTTGGAGCGAGTTCTGCGCGCTCAAACTGATCAGAACCCAGGGGGGAGATCCGGGCCAGTTCACACCGGGGGAAGCGGAACCAGGTAGTAACGGAGATATTTCAAGTCCTGCTAAGCGCCTTGGGTACAGCGTTTTGCATAGGGAGGTACATCACAAGGGGGGGGGGGCGAGAAGGAGCCGGAGAGGAAATCCAAGAAAGTAATTACAAAGGGATATAAGAGACGATTCAATACCACGGAAATAGGGGGTTGTGTCCATTCTGAGAGATGGGAGCAAGGGGATTCCGCTTGAATGGAAAAGGGTGAAAGAAAGGGATGCATTAGGCAGTTAAAAAAGTCAGGGGGAGTGGGAGCTCCCCCGTGAAGGGCCAAGAGGTCTTGCAACAGACCACCGAATGCACTTTTTCAGGGAGAAGGTGCGGATTCTGGGCGCAAAAAAACTCGCCAGTCTGAAGGGAGTAACTAAGAGGACGATGAGGAATGGGCCTGGGGGCCAGATGAGGGGAGGTGGACAGCTCTACATATGGGAAGTTAACTGTCCATAACGGACATTTCAGCGGAGGGGGGGAGGCAGAATAATTCCGATGGAAGGAAAGGAGGTAGGGGAACCTGACGACAACATTGGGGAGCGGGGAACATACCCCTACAGCGCAAGAATGGAAAGCGGGGTCGAGTGTCACGCTTGGCTTCTCAGTAAGAGGAAAAGAGTATCGAGGATGGTCTCCGGGAATCGCGTATTTATCTGTCTTATGCGCCGGCAATTTAGCAGGAGTGGGCTCAAGAGGATGTGCGAAAGTAAAGAAGAGCATTGCAGGAGGGGGGTCAGAAGAGTTAGACAATGTCTTTAGGAAGTGGAGGTGGCATGTACCGGGGGTGCACTATCGAGCTAATTGGGGGAGGACGTATATACTATATCTTCTCAAAAAGGAGAGTAGAAATAAGAGAGGGAAACTAGGGAAGAGAGTCCGAGATACGCAAACCCATCTAAGAACGGAACTCACATCACGGGAAAGATCTAGGAGGAAACCCCCGCCGCTAAGGAGCGCAAACCGTGCAGCTGGAAGAAGAGAACTGGTGGTGTAGGACGACTTCTAAAAAAAAGGGGCGGCGATACGCTCACGACAGCTCCAACGGGACAGGAACCAGAAGAAGTTAGCAAGGGGGGAGACGAGGAAGAAAGGGTTACTCCCTTGAACAAAACGGAAAGAAGCCTAGCGCCAGGGGGCTATTGTCAGAACGGCGAATCGTTTCATCCTTCCAGGGGGCAAGGGGCCGATGCCGACGAAAATTGGACTGAAAGAGCAGAAGAAGGTTCAGTGGAAGGCCAGCGCTGAGCTGGCCACAAACCGCACCCTAAAAGACCAAAGGGCCATAACTGTCGAAAAGGATAGAGTCGAAAGCAGGCGAGTGGAAGGTGACGTCTCCGAGGAAGCTGTTCCAGGAAACGAACATGTAACCACTTCGGACGGGGGATCCCGACCTATTCTGGACCCCCGTCGACTGAACGTGAGGTTCAATCTACGAGGCGGTTTAACTGGCCCGCAAAGGAAAGCATCAACGATGGGAACATAACGCAGGCAATTCAATAGATAAAGGGGAAATTACAAAAATCGCCCAGGTTCTGCTTCGAGGCAAACTTTTCTGAGCACTGTTCGTCAGGAGATTCGCCGAGGCTGTCAGAAGAACCGTGTTGGAGGAAAGAAAAAGGAACTTACATCCATGAAAAAGGGCAGGAAAAGGGAGGCGCGAGCGGGAAAATACGTAGAGACAGGGGCTGATCTTGACCAGCAAGAACTCGGGGGACTCGGATATACAACAGTTTTGACTAGCCGTTAGTGCTAGAGCCTAAGGAAATCAACCAAGAGGGGAGCGAAACTGAAAGGGGGGCGGGGAGACAAATTTTCTTCCATGCCGAAAAGCGCGCTTAAAGGCCTATCATCTTCACAGATAACCCCCACGGTCTGAAGAAAAAAAGTCAGGAGGGACATGTTCCATCGACGGGGGGGGGAGGGGGGATGGGAGGCTCGGACCTGTTCACAGCTAGGATGGCTGTAAAACACGCCTCTGAGGGAAGTTCGGGAAACCGATAAAGAGCCTAGAAGTATATGGGGTAATAGGAAAAAGGTCCTGGGAGGGAAACGCCGCGCGATCAATCAAAACAAAAAGATGGGTGCGATCGTGATCTTCACCGCATTACAGAGTGGGTTTGTTCTCAGCACTAGCTATCACGTATGCAGTAAAAGGCGAGAGGGAAGACGCTAAAAAAAAAGACTCAGCGGTGGAGGGGGGGAAGACACAAGGGAAATAAAAGCTCTGTTTCGGGGGACGAACGGTCCTGGACGCCTTTAGGAGCTGAGCAAGGCAAAGCAGGAATGTTGCTCTTCCGGAGAAATAAAAGTCCTAAGACGGGAGGAGGGGGAAGGTTTCAGGGGCCAATCAGTCCCCCACGGAAAGAACGGGTACGAGCAGCAGAAGCCTAGAGGAACCGGGAAAAATTCCAGTTCGAATACAAACAGGCCGAAGTCATCGTCGGGGACCGGCCAAACGTCGTTTGCAACGGAAAAATAGGGGGGAAACCTTCGTATGGGAAAGGGTCGCAAGATCCACCCCCAAAGACCGGGGTTTCTGAGCGAACGTGACAGTCCGAACACCTCGCCAGAAAAAGGCGACTCAGAAAGAAATGCAGCAGAAAAAAGGCGCTTCACGAAATGTCAACGGCCAACTACATATTGAGAAGAAAACATCATAATCGGCCTAAGTTCAAGGAGCGAGCTCAGATCGGAAAAGGAATGGGGATAGAGGGTCAGGAGAGAGACCCTGACGTCGTAATCCTCAGTCCTGACGTGGGTCTTCAACCCGCGCCTCAAGGTCGTCCACCTCACGGCAGGACGCCGCTCGAAATCAAGGGGTCCGATTGAGTAGAAACTGAAGAGGGAGCATCCGGCGGCAGGAGGCTTCTGGGACACCACTGGGTCAAAGCTGGGGGGGGGCCTCCAAAATCTAAAAACACCCATGGCAGCATCTAATTCCCCGGAAAAGAAAACGAGATGCAATGGGTCCGTATTCAGCGTTGTGATGGGAATGCAGGGGGAGGACTTAGAATCCGGAAAATGAAGGCAACGTAAATAAGGAGAAAACGAGGGAAGAGGGAGAGATCGTCCAAACGTCCTAGAGCAGTCGTCCGGAAGAGGGAGAGGGATAGTGGGCAAAATAGGGAGGAAAAGCCGATTATAATTGGGGGAGCTAGTACTCGTCTGTCAAACGCGAACGGGGAGAGGAAATCATGGGCAGCCCGTGATGCCACGAACAATGTGAACACCGGCGCAGCAGCAGCCTCCCTCCTAGGGGTGGGAGGGAGGACACATAGACGAAGAAAGGAGACCCAGGGGAAGCTTCGTCTAAGAGAGACGTCTTATTTAAGGCCGAAAAGGGGCACGGAACGGGGCCCCGCTGGCAGAATGACGACAAGCGTGAAGAGAGGGAAAATTCAAGAATAAAGATGTGATGAGGGAGTTCGAGCTCAGGATAGGCCCGAGTAGGTTGCGAAGGAAAGGCTATTGTAGTTGGCGCAAGGACTTCGGGGGGGAGGAGGCACGTTCTTATAGGCGGGAGAAGGGGGCTGAGGGGGCGAAGAAATGGTGACCCGCTCCCGAAACTCTTAGGACGGGGTTGTCAGGGGGGGAAATTTGGAAACGAAGGGTAACCCTAAGGACGATGTGGCGATTGGGGGGGGGCGGCAAAAGGACGTTTTTCTCCGAGGGAAAAAGTAGGAATAAAGGGATACTTTGAGGTGCACGGTCAAGAGGAATGGTGACGGAGTCTTCTCGACAGGTCGACCGGGCACCCAATTTTGTGAATGAAGTCGAGTAGGCCACAAAAACCTTGTCCAGTCCTTTCGATACGTGGAGGGAAGCCGGCTGCATCTAAAACTGGAGCCGTGGCCTTAGGAACCAGTTTAATAAGAAAGCGGGGGGGAAAATTCGTGAACATGGGGAAAGGACGAGGGGGACCACGGGTGCGTTGATCGGACGCCGCCTTATGGTGAGCCTCGTCACCAAATTCTTAAATGTGCTCTAGGGAAGGGGTCGAGGAACACAACTTTACGGACAGGGGGGAGAAAAAAAAGGATCAGGGGGTTAAAGATTATCGAAGTCCAGATGCCGGACAATCCTTGTGCCGGGAGTTGAAAAAAGAAAAGGCGGGTCGGTCGAAAGGGACCCAAGGGTTGACAGGGAAGGGGGAAAATGAAGAGGGGGGAGGGATGCCTGAATCGTGGAACAAGTGAGTCCGAAAATTGTACATTGAAGAGAGGCACAAGCGCAGCGTTTCGACCGCACGAATGACCGGATCCTTCTATCGGGGAAGATGTAGGGACCTCATGCTCCCGCTGACTTCCGCATGGAGGCGACTAACCTTATCGGAACCCGACGGTGTCCCTGGTGGTTAGCAGAGTGAGGACAGAGCGAACGAGGACGAACCCGGAGGGGGGGGAAAAGGGGCCTTGAAAAGGGGGTCACTACTCCGGGAAATCGCCCCTACCGGCTCGTAAGTCGTGGTGCAGAGAGAGACCTGCATGGAAGTCCCGTAAAAGGAGGGGGTAAATGAGGGTGTAGTGTCGGGTCAGAAAAAAGGGTTGCGAAAGATCGAGCTAAACAGGTCCCTCCGACACAACTTCAGAGAAGCCGGGGAGGGACGAAAACCCGGGCAGTGGTTGGGGGGACCAGGTACTCCTGTAGCGGGGGGTTTTGACGCCATTGTCTGCCTGCGTTATGTGAAATCAGTTTAATAGACCGTCACAAAATGGCCGAGGAGATTTGCTGCACGTGAAGATTTTCGGTCCCCGGTCAGGTGGCGCCCAAATCGCGTACGTTGTGACACAGGCGCTCACGAAACAGCTCGGAGATCGTCAGGCCGGGTGCGGGACTACGACAGGACGTAAGACGGGGCCGGGGGGGGAAGAATGGCATAGGTGGCCGAAGGAGACAGATGCATCTACTTGCAAAAAGGCTTACCTTAGGGCAGGCTGAAAATATCGGGCGCCGGCGGAGCGAACGTTAGAACCTTGGCTGGAGGAAGAGGAACCTCCAAAAGGTCGGAGCGAACCAGAAAGCGGGAGGGGCAGCTTGGCTATTCGGCGTTAGGGCCGGCTTAAAAATGAGAGAGGGTGATCATCCTCTTTTCTTCAGTGAAAAAATGGAAGGGGAGCTGAAAAACGGGAAGCCAGGGCTATCAAAACAATTAAGAACGGCGAAAACGTGGGTCCCTTGAGATCTCGTGGGTCTGTGGCAAGAAGCAGATGGCAGCAGGTGAGTTTTTAGGTCAACGTTCGGGGCGTATGTAACGCAGGGGGAAGTGAGCTGATTGGGGGAGGTAGATTAAAAGAGAAGAAAACCACAAAAGAGAAAAGGAGAGATCTAGTCAAGAAAAATACCAAAAGAGAAGATACTCAAAAAACAAGGGACTAAGAAACAAAAGCCGAACTAAAAAACAGCGATCTGCTTCCCCAGACATGCTCTCTTCGAAGGGCTCAAAACGAGAGAACCGATAACCTGTTGGGAAAGAGTACGCCTTTCGCACCTTCGACATACGAAATCTTCCACAAACGGCGGAGACAACATCGGAAGTCCTGGCATCGTACGGCCCAGAAGCTCCCTCTGACGGGGACCAATGAAAGTCCTCTGAAGCGGGGGCTAGGTCGCTCACAGAAAAGGGGGGGTCGAGCCTAAAGAGAGTCGTCAACGGAACGGGAAGGGATGCAGCAGGACCGAAGAGGAAGATCCAGAAGACGTGCGAAAGGGACCATTTCGTCCAATCTGTCCCTAAAGATGTGGGCCCAGGCCAATGTAGCCCGGAAGAGGGTATTAATCACAGGGCAATTTCGACGTGGCTCGGGGGACTCCGAGAGGGGGAAAGAAGTGATGGCGCGCATGTGTCACACAAAGCGAGGGTCCCTGCCAGGGGCAATTACGCCCTTCCCTTAACGGGGGGGAAGAATCGAAAAGTACACATATACAGTGGGTGTTGGGGGAAAGGTTGTTGGGAGGGGAAGGAGCTATTAAAAGATTTGAACTCAAGAAGGTACACTTCTAAAAGTAAGCAAGAAAATGCGGACACACCAAGAGAAACGGGGGGGCTTTAAGAATCTTGTATCTTCCACCGGTCCCGTAGGGAAGTGTTCTTCTGGAGAATCCCGGTGTCTAACACCTTTGACGCCAGGAAAAGAAAAGGGACAATCGAAGGACCTCCGGGCTGGAGGGAGCAACGTCGAGAAGTCGAGACAGTCTTTATGAAAGAAAGCCAGGGAGAACGGCACGGAGCTAACCCTTGTGAGAGCAAGTTTTACGAGAAAATCCGGATCCACAAAAGTAATAACTGAGGAAGGGTCCTCAGGTTGGGCTACCTACAGCCTAATCGAAGCGATAGCCTAATCAATTCCCGGAGCGGGAAATTCGAGCTTCCATCTTCAGTAACACCTCCTGAGGGGATTAACTCGCTAAGAGTACTTGACAGAAAAACGAGAGTAGAGCGTCGCGGATGGAGGACACAGAACTCGCCGGGGGTCCAAAAGGCACCGGGGAAAAACTAAGAGGAGCGGGATAGGAGATGTGGTTCCGCGGGAACAAGGGGAAGAATTCCAATGGACGCCGCTCAGGCATCCGGGCAAAAAAAGGGGTGGACGATCCGTAGTTACCCGGAGGGGAATATTGGTTCGAGGGCACCGAAGGGAGGGAGAATACAACAGAGTCTCCGTCATGGGGGGGGGGGGGGGTGGGGGGGGGGGGGGGGTGTGGGGCGGGATGTAATAGTGGCAGAGGAAACAAAAGGATAAGACGGGGCAGTATAACACTCACACTCGGCTCTTTGGTCCCAGGAAAAAATACCCCCCACACCCCACCCCCCCCCCCCAAAAAAAAGAAAAGGAGTTACAAGTGGAGGAGAACTGGGCAGAGTCTCAAAGACGGTGGGATAGGGACAACCCGGGAGAATATCTTGTCCCAGGAGGAATGGGAGGTGTCCTCAAGCGGGACTGTCGCCGTACGAGCAGAACATCGACTCAGGCAAGTGCCAATTCTGACGACAGAAAAAAGAGAGATTAATTAACAGCGTACAGGAAGTTGGGGGGGCTCAACTGCCAATACAGTTCGAGGAAAAGCGCTCGCGCGACTTACACGAACAATCAAAGGGGTCGGCGTGACTGAAGTCCGAAATCAGCACCAAAGAAGAAGAAAAGGGACGAAAACGTCCAGGCCGACAAACGTCAGCTGCACAGGGGAACTTACAAATAACGATAGCGCACCCGCTCGGGCATAGGGAGGGACGGGAAAGCAGATCTGCCACCACACGTCGTCATGATACAGGTTATCTCTCATACAGAGCCGGACGTCTCCTGAGGCAGCGGCACAAACCGGTGGGAGTTTGCTAATGACCAGACAGCGAGTGCGGTTGAAAACCTCACGGAATTACGAAGGGGGGATAAGGGAATCCAGATTGGTCTATGTCTTCTAAACGGAGAACTTCGGAAGCCGGAAGGCGGCCGGCGGGGGAGACCAGGGGTTCACCGCGGAAAAGAAGTTCGTTCCATGATGGTGTTGCACATAGAGTCACGTCGCGGGAAGGAAAGCACGAGGAGGAAGATCCGATCATGGAGTAAATAGTACGGGGGGCAGGACGATGCTTAGTCCGATGAACGAGAGACGGAAAGGACATCAGAGAAAAAAACAACGGAGGAGGAGTAAGGGATAGTCCTTTGGGAAAAATACCGGAAACGAGTAGCCGTGAAAGCACTAAGCCGTGAAATACGATAGAAGGTTACTCTCGATTCTTTAGGGGAACGAGCACATGTAGGAGCAGACATTGGAACCACGATGGGACCATAACAGCAGGTCCGCCGGTTCACGAAAAGGATTCAATCCGTCGGGGAGGATATTATGGTCTAGACATAGGCCGCCTGATCTGAAGTCCCTTTAAGAGGAGGACAAAAGTCGTATGAAAACGGCACATAGGAAGGCGGATGAATGACTGCCGCATAATCAAAGACGACTCGTACCGAGACTCGACCAGGAAAGATCTGGCGGAAGATGAGGCCCGAGATGCTGGTGCGCGAACGATTTTGGGCGGGCAAGTGGGATTGCCTAGGAGTGATTTGGCATTGAAAAAAGGGGGGTAAGGGGGAGCCGGGAAGGTCGGCTGGTCTGAGAGGGACTAAGGAGATTTGAAAGCTCCCTAAAGAAAGGGTACTACTGGCTGGGGAGGGAGCTTGCGCGAATAAGAATCTATGGCGATTTGGGGGGGGAGTCACTTGAAGAATAGCTTCAGGCCAGCGGGGGGGTGGTCGAACCTGCCTTGTGGGGGACAGGATGGGGTTTTTAAATGGAAGGCTGTCTCGAGGCGAACCGGGGTGCCACCAAGACGGTGTGTGCATATCTTCTATCGGAAAGACCTGGAAAGTATCACGAGATGGGAGTGGAGAAAAAGGGGGAAACAGCCGAGCAAACACTAGAGGGCCAGTTTTAAAGCTTCAGGTCAGAACGCGGCACAACCCTGATCGGGAGTGGGGGGAAGAGGGGAATTTATCGTCCACATCTGATCCGTTTTGAGAGGCTTCTTCCAGACCGTGGGCGAAGCAGAGAGGGCGTCAGAGGCGCAAAGGGCGAGGAAACCAATCCAGACATTTTAAGGAACGATCAGAAACCTGACGTATGATCGGGGAGAGCAGACATACCTGTTGAAGAATTGGGGACCTCACTGCCTGGCTGAACACCAAAAAGGCCGTGAAGGAAAGGGGTTTCCCACAATAGAGACTTAGTTTCACCTGATCAGGGGGGGAGAACAGTCCGAGCTAGACCCAAAGGAATGGGGGTGTTTTTATTGCCCAATATTCTTAGACCGGAATCGGGAGGATGTAGGCAATCAGATCCGAGATGAAACGTCGACCAACAGGCAAAGCAACCGAAGCTCTGTGCGCATGGGGTCTTCTGAATTAAATAGACGCACAGAAAAAAAAATGGTTGAGATCCGAAGGAACTTTTGGCCCGAGGAAAAAACTTCTCTAACTCTCAGGAAGGAGAGCTCGAACCTAACAGGGGGTTCAAGGGGTCAAATCAGCGTGGGGGGGAATGGTAGTGGGGGGTTTCTTGACACAGAGAGAAAGGGGTCCGATTCGAAATCAGAGAAAATGATCACGAAAAGGGAACCTATCCGCGAGTTCCAGACCACTGCGGGGGGTTGTCAAAGTACTTCAGGTAGAGTGTTCGAGATCTTCAGGTCGGGAATAGTTAAAGGACGGGAGGTTCGAACTGTCCGAGACAGGGGGAAGGAAGGGGGGATTGCGAAGAACCAAGTTCAAGGGGCCGAGTAACGGGACATCGGTACATAGCCAAACGAGCGGACATTTTTAACGGTGAAAGGGAAGGGAACAGAAGGCCAAAAAAACGGGCACGTCAGACCGGTCCGGTTAAGGGGTAAGATGGGGTCGTCGGGAACGGTCCGAGGGCGATGGGGGATGGGGGCCGTAAGACAACTGGGGGCTTTTAAGGAACAGGATCTGAAGCACGCAAAGGCGTCCGTGAAAAAAGTCTGAGAAAATCCCGCCCGGAAGAATGTCGAAGGAGTGAAAACTCCTCCCGCTAGCGGAAAAACCTCGAAAAAATGGCGTGGTGTCCGTGGCTGTCTCATGAGATGCAAAAATACTGGAGAGCAAATCAGGGCTCACCTTACGGGCCACACCCCCCCCAAACCCCCACTGTTGGGAGCTCCTGTGGAATATGGAGAAGCTGAAAATGGGTCGGAACAGAACGGCACCAGGATACGGGGCATCCCACCATGCGGGAAATTCTTCCCTTCTGAGAAGTGGTCTTGAAAAAGACAGATTTCTCGACAGAAAAAGGGGGTTTGGGTGGTCCTTTCTGGGCGGAGGGGGGGGAATTTGGGTGAGTATAGGAGCGAGTGAGGAACGGAGATGACGAGATACGATAACAAAGGAAGAAGAATCGTCATCTAAAGCCCACAAAAATAGCTCGATAATCAAACCCTTTACATAAAAGAACTAAAAATACCACAGCAGGCTAAATATGGAGGTAAAGCAAAAAAGAGCAGGCACCTTGGAGAACCGGTTCGCCTCTTGCATCGTCTTCATTGGGGAAAGGCTCCTGGAACCGGCGAAGAAGGACTCTAAGAGAGCGGAAATCGAACCATAAAGGGGGGGTGGAGAGACGAATGGTGCCTCGACGGAACTGGGGGAACCTCGAATGCGCCAGAATCCCGCCGAGAAGGGGGAGAGTCCTCCTACCCTGGTCGCAAGGGGAAGCCAGACGTCAAGGGAACTGTAAAAGGGATGAACGCCGCCGCTCAAAAGCATGCCACCGGAATTCAAATGCCCGGAGGGAAGAGCTGAAACCGAATACCTCTGGTCCCCGAAAGTCCAGTAGGGTAGGTCACCGGCATGGGGAAAAGGACGACGGGGAACTACGGGTCCGATTATAATTACAATAGAAGAAACGGGAAATTACCTGAATACATCTCCCCTGCCCAGTAACTTGGAGCGAAAAACACATCGCGATTGTGAAAGGTGACGACAAGCAGAAAGACGTCTTCAAAAGAAAATTTGAAAATAAGAAAGGCGACATATCGAAGAACTGAATAACTTAAAAACTCCCAGAGAAAATGGGACTGAAATCGAGGACGGTAGGGGGAACTTCTGCGGGAGTCTTGCTTCGGCGAGGGGAGGGGGTTCCAGAAAAAGGTGGTTTCTTAGGCCAGTAAAAGCACAGGGTAATTGAAGGGGGAGAGCAGGTCGAAGCGAAAAGAAGCAGAAAGTACAGGCTCGAGGGACAGGATTAGGTACAGGGGGGGATGAAACTGGGTTAGGCCGGGAGGAAGCGCTTTCAACTGAATCACCACAAAGAGTCGAACTGAAGGGGTTTCGCTCAGGGTCGGCGCCGAAGAAAGCTCGGAGGCTCGAGAATAAGGCCCTATCTTCCCGAGAGATTCTCTGTAACAAAAAGTCCTGCAGGGGGTAACTGCCTCGCTCGGCAGCTGGGGTTGGATTCTGAGGAGGTTCACTGGCTAGGGTCAGCTGAATGGGGAAGAATCTAGGTTCCAGAAAAGGAAAAGTGGGGTAGAGGACGAGAATGACGTAGGGGGGCACAAACGACCTTCGAATTGCCGCGCGATCAACTGAAAAATGTCGGGAAAAATTCGGTCACACCGAAGACGGGGTTCCGAGCGCCGGAGGAGGAGACCCACGAGCTCTCCGTAAAACTTGTATGGAAGATGGGAAGGCCTCTCAACACAATTTCCTCAGTGCCGATCAAGAAATCAAAGCACACAATGGCTCGACCGTTAGGGACCGACGTCTGAACGAGGGGAGAGGAAAAAAGGCAGAAGGAAAAGGCGCAGTAACTTGTTAGTCTGGAAGACGTTATTAGAGCTACCTGGAAGTAAAACAGCATCTGGCCTAATCGATGGTGCACCCAATTACCGGAGAACGACCAATCAGGCTCGGCCCGGGGAAAAACAAGGCAAGGACAATGAGTTAAGGAAATGAAGTGGGGCATGCCGGTCGCCATCTGGAAAGGGCGGCGCGCAAAGTCCACCCGTCGCCGGGGAGTTTAGGGGACCCTGACATTCAAGAAGAAACACGCACCGCTAGACCGACAAGGACTGAGAAAAAAAAGCCGAAAAAAGAGGACGCGCGGGCACACGGGCCAAAATAGAGAGAAAAAACCTCATCTCTTTGCCTCCAGGGCTCGCCAGCAAGAGCTTCCACCGAAACTCGTTCAAGGATAGGGTGGGGGCGTTCGAGCTAAGCTGACGTGATCGGCAAGGTCCTGGACGGGGGAAACAATTACGATGCTGGTCTTCACCTACACATCAGGGGCGCATCAAGATGGAGGAGGGAGGTCAGTCAGAAATGGAAAGGAGGGTAAAAAAAATCCGAGAGGAACAAGTCTAAGTGCAAAAAAAACACTTGGTTCAAAAGGGAAAGTGGGAATCAGGGATCACATGCGAATCGACTTAAAGGGAGAGGGGTGAATCAGAGAAGAGATCAAATGTACCTCTTCGTGCTGGCAATGAAGAGGGCGGCAAAACCGGGCAGCCCACTTCTAGAGTTCCCGCTAGCTTCAGATCACAAAAAGGATCGATAGAGGATTAAAAAAAAAAGCGCAATGGAGAAGGGCTATTATGGGGAAGCCCTCGCAAAGAAAGAGAAGAGTCAGATATTGGAAGAATTGAGAGCGCAGACTTCGGAACGCCCGGTGAATGGAAATGAGTGCCTCGCAAGCTTTTAACAGAAGGCAACTGGGGGAAAGTGTGACAGACGCAATTCCTCGGAGGTAGAAAATATGAGGGAGACGGAAATAGTCACATTGGTACTTTAGCACATCTCATTAGAGGGGAAAAAGCACGGGAGGAGGAGAACGTCCAAGAACGTTCATCCTGAGAAGGAACGAAGCTGTAAGAGCAGACCGAACGAGGATGAACTGGCGTCAGGAAGATCTGACGGGCCTACCTGACGAGCCCTAATGATGGGGGACATGTGTGGGGGGAGAGCCCAGGTTCGTGCGTGGAAGTGGGAAATGACAGTTCGGTAGGGGTCGCGGGAGGGGATTTTGTGAGAGGTGGGGAGAGGTAAAGCCGCTCAAGAAACGCGGGAAGGACGGTTAGTTGAAAAACCAGGGCAATGATGGCGATTGATTGAAGGAAGAAAGTGGACGCTCAGATGAAGGTCGGCCGTGGGAATGTCTACTGGGATGTTGAACGGCAAGTGAAGGAAGGTGTGACTTCTCGTGAAGGAAAACGGTCACCCGTTGTGGCTAGAGGTAGCCACGAGCCTTGGTAATTCAGACAAAAGAGGGTCTAGAAGGGGGGGGAAGACTTGAGAAGCAATCAACGGCGTCCTTGGGGAGGGGCTGCCCCTTTGGGGAGGATACGGATTAGAAGTCGTAGAACTGGAAAACGAGCAGGAAGGGGGGAAATCTTGATCCGGAAAAAGCAAGCTGCGGTACCTGCCCCCTGGAGTACACCGTTGAAAGGGGGAAAATCTGGGTAACGCATCGGTTCGCGAAGGGCTGGAAAAAAAAAGAGGAAACCGGAAAATCAATAAAACGGACAGTGGGTTGCGGTTAGGCTGCTAAACAGGGAAAGGTTTGGAAGGGGGGAAACAAGAAGGGAGAGATCTCGGTACCCACGGGGGGGTAAGGAAATACGAAAGTGTTTACGAACCAGAAACTTCCCACAGGAACGTGAGGACCTATCCGAACAGGAATAGCGAGGCCAATTGAACACATTACTTTTGAATGAAGAAAGTTGAAGGGCGACTTTACATCTGGAAAGAGGATTTGTTAGACGTCAGCGCGTCACTTACTCCTAACATTATCTACCAAGCTAGGGGAGAAGGTTACGGGTGCGGAGTTCGTAACGCTCTCAGGGGAGCTATAAACCAGGGGGGGGGGTCGATCAATTAACGTTGGTCACATAGCCATCCTTGCCAACGAGTACGAGGACGTAATAGAATAGGGGGGATTCTCGCAACTGATCCCTGGGTCCCTTTACAAGTGTGCGGTAAAGTTGTAAAGCTGTCACACCCGGTGAAGGGGGAGTAGGAAAAAATGCGAAGATCAGGACAACAAAGAAAGAAACAGGAGCGAAAAGGACACACCGGGCGAGGGGGGTTGTGGGGGGAAAGGGTCTGCAAGGGAAGATTGTCGCCTGGAGAGGCAGGAGTGATGTTCAGGGATTACGGGCGGTGGGAATCCGGGACAGGCCTCGTAGTATGTAGTGGCGAGTCACCAGGGAGGCGCGTTACGTGGGAAAGGTGGAGAAACACAGCTACGAAAATTGGGGACAAAATGTCTCGGTTGAACAACACTCAGGCGCAAAGTCAACGTCCAGGGACGTTCGGTAGGGGTCGACGGGCCGGGGAGAAAACCCAGCGTGGGCATGTAGGGGGGGGAACTCGGCGACCTTGGATAGGGGTTGAACTGCACTCTTATGCTCAGCCTGAATGACGGGGGAAGGAATCCCTCCAAATGTAGTCGAAGGTCACTTGACGCAGGGGTACAGTTGGAGGGTAGGAGGGAAAAAGATCCCGCGTCTAGTAAGTGGCATTAAAGGGTCTCGTAGGGGGAGTTCGAACGGCCGCGTTCTCATCGAAGTTGGGTAGATCCTTGGGACTATAGGGAGGAGGTCGAACTGATCTCCATAAAGAACGGATCACAAAACAAGGGAAGAAACGGAATGGAAGAAAATAGCGATCCTTGCTCAGGCAGATCAGATTAGGGTTTTGTAGTTCCGGTTAGGGGGTTTTTAGGGAACCGGGGTGTAGGACGTTTGGGCGTAATTAGTAAGATGGAATGAATAACAACGGGAGGAGAAGGAAAAAGGGGAGAGAGAGCTGTCAAGATAAGTACGGACGCGTACGCCAAAATGTTACATACTAAACGTAAAGCCAATATTTGAAGAGCGGCTGACCACCGCCGAAAGGCTCGAAAATCGAAAGGGCTAAATTTCAAAAAAAAGACTTGGCAGAAGGCTCCCGGTGGGGATCGGACGACCGAACCGTAGAGGGACATACAGGAACCCTCTTCAAAGAAAAAGAAGCACCATCTCCTGGTAGCAAGACTCGAGGCAGAATCTTTTCGGGCAAAAGACTGCCGCTAACACTCTAGCCGAGAATGAGAGTCTAGTGGTATCCTACCCTTTTAGTCGGGGGGTGCGCATCCGTCACTTTGAAGGGGGGGAACGGGCTGCCGGAATCGCTTAGGCCTAAAGACCTACGGCAAAGATGGAAGGGGGCACAGTAAGGTAGAATTAGTCTTGGCCGCCTCATCAAAACAGGCTTGGCCCATGCCCGTCTGTACGTCAATCGTCCAAATGCAAATCGAGTTGGGGAGAGGGGAGCCTTCTTTAATCTGAGTCAAAGTGGGGGACACGGGGGGCATTAGCGGGGGGGCGACCCGAAGAGATTTGAACATGGGGGGGAAAGGTCCCAACTTGCAACGGAGGGTGACGACGAAAGAACATAGCTGCAAACAGGGGCCTTCCGCATAAGAAAACCCGGCTCAAGATTGGTGGAATCCATGAGCCGGAAGAACATTAGAACTTCCAGACCTAAGTGCAAAAGGGACAGTAAAAGAAAAAACAGAAAGAAAAAGGCTGGGTACCTAGAGGAGGTTGATGGAGGATGACCTTCGGGATCTGAGCACGGCTGATTAAGGTGACGTAGCCAAAGAATCAAATTGGGAGGTCCCAAGTCCAACTGACAAACACTCTGAGGAAAGGTTGTCCTTCGAACAAGGAAGCGGCCTACGACGGAGTACTACTGGGAAAAGTTGTCCGGAGGGAACAAGTATGTTTTTCTGGAGCATGTTACTGGGGGGTCAAGCAGGTTCCTTTAACGTCTCCGAGCGATACAAGGGAAACGAAAGGAGATCGTTGCTCATTTGCGGAGCAGATAGCGGCGTGTCTAAAAAGAAGCGTCCTAATAATCTTAAAGACGTCAAAAGGAGGAATCTCGGGCGGATCAACCTTAAAAGAGGGGGACCTGGGCCGCGAGAAACAAAGGACTGGGAGGACATATTCTGTCGGCGGTGCCGTGGGGGGGGAGAAGGATCTATGTATGGACAATAACCTCAGATCAACCGGGTCCTATCGACTCTAATAATCCGGAGGTTGAACTGCCAACAATAGTCCGGCTAGTATAGGTCTAGTATCACATAAGAACGCCGGAAAATGGGGGTATCACGTCTCTTAGAAATTAATTGCAGGCAGGGGTGGGGAACTGTGAACCAGAGGAGGATCCAACGAGGATAATTGAAGCTGAAGGTGACTGCGGATCCAGACCGTGCACGATAGCTCCGATTGAGAATTAGGTTCTCTGTTTCCAGGGGTTAAGGCGTAGGAAAACGAGGAATTAAACGTAGCAGAGAGCCACGCAGTCCTTTATGAGGCTGGATCGGAAAAACTCCCACGGGCTAGAGGGAAAGGTACAGTGCATCTTTTCCATAACTAGAAGAGAGCCCAAGAAAGGGAACGCTGCCACTGTACGAGATCAAGACTCATCTGACAGCGTGAAAACCAGTCACATGTCGAGACACGGGCAGGGAACGTCCAGGCCAACTTCCGGGCATAAGAATGAAAAAGAATCTATGAGGGGGAGGGGGTACTTGTCTCGTCAAAAACTAAAAGACCAGAGATGGAAAACAATGGGGGAGCGGTAATTGTTCGAACCTCAAACGACTCGACGACCTAAGAAAGACGGCAGGAGACAATATCGAGGAACGAAAACTGGCACCAATCCAATCTATGGAGGAACCCATCTCCTGGAAGGAATAGTCCGGAATAAAAAGCCCCAAGGGTCGGTCAAAGGGAGGTGGGGAGGTCGCGATCCAAGTAGGGAATCAGACTGAGCGTCCTTTCCTGTAGGATTCACAGATGTCGTCCCGAAGAAGAGCCGCTCAAGGGCATCCAACTCTAAAGGAGTCGACCCTGAAATACGGACAAAACAAGCGGCAGGAGGGCCATTTAGACCTGGGGAGGACCTTGAGGTGGACTAAAATCTTGCCATGCTGAGAATAGAAATTCAACCTGTAACGACCGCGATCTAACTGATAAGATTTACAGCTAGTCGTCAAGGACAAGGCCGGCTGAGAGCTTTCGGACCCTTCTCTCGGTACTGGACTATCTCGAGAACAGAGGGGAAGAGGAAAGAGATCCTTCCCGAGAGAGGGTCAGTCCGTTTAATAGCCGAACGATGCCATTGACAGCGGAATCCGAGGCATTGATCTCGCGAAAGACTTTGCAAAACTGGGTAAGATGCGAAATGTGAACCCTAGTGAGGAAATACCCAGTGCCTCCGGGGGAAGCTGAACTCGATTGCGACTGATGTTCAGTTCGACGAATCATCAGGACGTAAAGGGGCCCTGCTGCTCTTATACAGTAGTAGGTGAAGATCCCGAGAGGGATGGGTAAGACCAGAACTTTCCAGCGGATAAGGGAAGACATGTAGAGCTGACCTCACAACGAACAGACAGGGGTGATTTATCGGTCTTCCTAGCTAAAATTGGACCGGGTTGTAATACAGAGGTGGTTTGGGGAGAAATGCGTACGTGCCGTTGGGGGGGTAGAGTTAGGAAAGGGCGAGCTGGTGCTGAGTGGTTCGGGGGAGGTTAGTTTCCCGCTCCCAAAGGAAGAAGTAGGGTTAGGGGAATTCGGGGGGTAGAGAAAAAAGGGTACCCGGATCTATGGCGAAGTTGGAATGAGAGTACTGGGGGGGCACGCCGGGTAAACTTCTAAGTTTGTAGGAAGTCAAGGAGAGGTGTAGTATGCTTTCTTAAAGGAGAAAGTGGAACTCCTAAGGGGGGTGAGTCAGTGAAAGCATGACTTGTGTTCACAGAGAAAAGAGGCCCCTAGAAAGTGAGGAACGAAGCTTAATACAAATCAAAAAAAAGAGGGAGGGGGAAGGCCTTTCAGACGTTTTTATAAGAAAATTTCTAAGAACAGGGAAATGGAACCCGAGTCACGAGTGTCCATCGGATACTTTTATCCCGATAGGAAGAATTGGGTATCCTCGGAAAAGACTGAAATATTACGGATCAAGATAGGTGGAGAAGAAAATGGCGGCTAAAAACACATGAAAAAAAGGGGAAGAAGGAAACAACACGCACCGTAGAGGTGTTTGGAAGATCAGCAGGTCCGCTCCCTTGGGGGAAGAGGGGGAACACGGCCTTCTAGGAGAATGTCTACCCCGGGTTAAAGACGGGCGGGAGAAAAAGTGGGGCCGTGGGCCATCAAAAAAGTCGACGCAGTGGAAGTCTCCGAAGAGAGGGCAGAAAATATAGAGGGTGAAAGAAAAGCAGAAGTTTTTGAAAGAACAGGGTGACCGGGGGGAATTGGGGGATGAGTAGTGCCGAAGTCAACGGTCATCCTCTCACGATCAAAGAACATAAAACAACAACAGCAAGAATCTAGGTCCTTTGTCCTTCATGGGGTTTGACGTTACAAAAAGTATGCAAAAGCGCGCACGAAGTATATACCCATGACGTCCTGTCCAGGGAAAGGAACTACGACACGGAACTAGACACTTCGACTTGAGGTGTCATCAGCGAAGGACATCGTGTAAGGAAAGGTCAGTGGTGGGTGAGTTTTCGGGGAGGGACAGCTTTTAGGAGAGAACCGAAAGGATTAGGAGCGAAGAACAACAACACAATCACGCACTCAAGATTGGGCCGCACCACCTTTCTATGGTGTTGTCAGTCTCAGGGGGCGCCGGGGGGAGTCCTGATGATGGGGGGGTGGTCAAACCCTAGTTGGAACGAAAAAACGGAAGGGGGGTCACCAGGACTCGGAGAGTGCTGCGAGAACCGAAAGGGCGACACTTACCCAGAGGAACAGGACCACCGCGCCGACGTACGGCTTTGGAACTCGGAACGAGACTTAAACTCAACCTTGAAGGTGAGGTACTCCAGGAAACGTTATGGACGGGGGAAGGGGAAGAGTGGGCGAAGGGAGGGGGGAACATCGTCACTGGATCGTGAAAAGAGGTAAGGTCTGTCAGAATTAAACAAGTCGGACAGAGCCCTTCACCTGTCAGGAGGCGGAAACGTACGCCGTCAGGAGCGAAAGAGCGACCCATGTCAAGGGAGTGCTTCATGTTCGGACAAGGAGGGAGGATGCCATCGTGCTCAAACGATGAGAAAAAGAGGGGAGCAGCATTGGCGCTCTCGGAAGAGGGCGGAAAACCGGTATAAGATTCTGCGAGAAGGAATCTTGGGAGGCCCTGTCGAGACGCTGTAGGGGGGAAAAAGAAGAGTCATTTGCTTTGGAATTGCGTTGGCCCGGGTGCAGTATCTATCGGATTTTAGGAGTGAGAAGAATTCACATCCAAAGGATGAGGAGGAAAAAAAGAGAAAGCAGACAAATAGCGAGAGAAGAAACTTTAACCCATAACGAATAAATCCCGGTCGGCTGGACCCCAAAAAGCGCGCGAACAGTCCGTTATCAAGCGCCCTGTGTGTCTTCTCCTGGGAGACGGAGGAGAAAGAAATCCAAGAATAAGGGAAAAAAAGGAGAAAAAGAAAACCATCGCAGGTTACACTAAATGGGGAAGAGGCAGGGATGTGAGAAAACGAAAGCGTCTGAACTGGACGGAAGCGCCTGTGCAAGGGTAGATGGAAGGGGTAACGTCGCGAACGGGGGCTCCGGCGAAAGTCCGTATGGAAAGGGCAGGATTCCGAACGCGAGGGACCAGACCTGTCAGAAAAAGCAGACACAACGATAATGAAAAGAGCTGGGCCTACATAGGACACGAGGGGAAAATCCGGAAAAAAACAGTCCTCAGGATTAAAATAAAGGAGAAGGCGCCGATGGGTATCGGCTGGTCCAGGTCGAGAGGAGGGTTCGAAAAGGAACAGCGGGAAATGGACCCCGGCAATGAAAGGGATGATCTCAAAAGCTACGATTCCATGGCCGAGGGGCAACATCACCGGGAACTTGGAACATAAAGCCGTTAGCAAAAAGACAGAGTGACTTAAACACACCCTCGCACGGAGTGGTCTGAACGGAAAGGGGGAGGGTCGATTGACGGTTCGTATGTTCTAGAAGCCTCTAAAAGCGAAACCATCACGTGATTGCCGTCAAACATGAAAAGGCACGCTGAACTTGAAATTAATGGGAGGAAAAAGCCGTCCGATCGCCGACTCGAGAAAAGGAGAAACTACCAGATTGCAAGGGGTGCTCGTGTACTCGGCGTATCGACAACCTGCGATGAAGGTCCTTCTCGCGGGAAAAGATCCCAAAATGATAAGTCGACGAGCCAGGAGGGGGTCATAAGACATGCCTCCATGCTAGCAGAGTAGGCTTAAAAGGGAATGTACCAAGGGAAGCCGGAGAGTGGAGAAAATTGCTTCGTTTCTTCGCGACTCAATCGGCAATCGAGTAGGCGCGGGGAAGGGGGGGACGCTGATTGGAGGGAAAGAGAGGAGGTTTCACTCGTGGGTCAAGATGCGTCGAGCACGTCATTACCCTCGGCAACAAGGGAAATACTGCCGTCATCGCTAAAACACCATATTCTCTCTTTCTAAAAATGAAGGCAGGGGGGGGGGTGTAAGAGAACGCGAAAAGAGGAAACCAGAATCTTCTCCGAAGTAGAGAAATGAGTAAAAATATCGAGCCGCGTGAACGAGAGGGCATCCGAGGTCCAAACATTTTGCAAGCAAAGACTGAAAGTTATTATAACGGGAGCAGAAGGAAGGGGCTCCTTTTTGATGCGTAAGTGTAGGGACCTAAAAGGCGAAATAGCGTAGTCAAGTTACAAGGCATCTTGTGCATCGCTGGGAACCCACGAGGGTGAAAGGGAGACCTACTAAAAGAAAAAGTTCTGCCCTTGCAAAAGTACAAGCAAAAGAGGCCGGGATAATCAGAGAGGTCACCTTCCAAAAGAGACGTGCGCAACTTCCAGGCGCAGCGAGTGAAGGTTACCTGGTCTCGAAACGAGAACAACCCGTCTCAGGTTTTAGGGGAGTAGGTACAAGAACAATTCATCCCGCCAAAACAAAAGAGACAAACCCTCACCGGGGGGGAACCTTAAAAGGCACGCGTGGCAAGAAGGGGGAAGAAACTTCTATGGAGAGAACAAATAGCTTCCTCTTTCCAAGGGGGGTATCTCGTACGAATATCATTCCAAAGGTATGCAGGCGAATCTCTACAGCTTCAGGGGGGGGGAGGAAGACTGCGAAGGGGAAAGTACTGAAGGTCTTCCATCCCTCAGCAGGGGGTTCGTACACGGAAGAGGCGCACGTCAGGGCATCCAGCTGAATCGGATAGTGGAAGTGAAACCAGAGTTTTAACAGAGGCATTCCTTAGCGGAGCTGCACCACTGGGAGGCCATGCTGTTCATACTCGAGGGAAACAAAAAAAATCTACTTAAACAAAAGTCTGCGGTTCGAAGCGAGTTCAAGGTAATCTCGGTCAAGCAGTAGGGAGGGAAAGGGAAGGAGGAGAAACAGGGAGTCGGCCGCCGACCTGCTCTCGGGAAAAAGACTTCTCGCGAAACAGAATCGAGAGATAGGAAAAGGGGCAACGAGAAGGCGTCCGGAGGGGGGACTCTGCCAGGCAGCGGGATCCATGATCTCTGAAGGCTTTCGGAAAGTAATAGAGAGCAAAAGAAAGGGGAAGCCCTTTGGCCACGAACACAGGACGAAACTTTGGGCAGCACATGACGCGGGGAGGAACATGTGGGCAGGTCGCTACATCGTGTCCTACATCTTGGTGAGCGAGGGTGCGTGGGGGGCGACGACCGGGGCTGGAGTAAAGAAAGGATTTTCCGCTTAGGAGGAAAAGGAAGAGCGTACTAGCACCGGGGAAAGGAAAGGGGGGCGGGGGGGGATAACTTGCGCCGAGCAGAAAATACTAAAAAATGGGGCTCAGAACCTTCAGCTTGGATATGAATTGAATTGGGCAACAGCACAGTGAAACAATGGAAAGGAAAAGAAATAAGACATAGTGAACGCGGGTAGGGAAGGAGACGAGGAAACGCACAGGGGGGAATAATGGATTCCTTGTGGGGGAAAGGAGGTGACTGCTGGCTGTGGCAGGAGGTAGAGGAAGGGACAATGTACCAGCTCAACCTATCGGACCTACTGAGGGTGAGTTGGTCTCGAAAGGACGTAAGAGGGAAGGGGAGAAGGCATTGGCAACGGAAAGTGGTCCACTGAGGCGAAAGAGGGGTGGTGTGGGAAATGGGGTGACAGGAAAGCGAATGTTGGAGGACCGATATAGGAGGAACCTTCCCAGAAGGTTTGGGAAAGAGTCACAGTAGGTGCCATGAGGGGTCCATGGATTCCGAATCAAGGATTTCTGAAAAAAGAAACGTGAGTTTCCTCCCGGAGTAAAGCAGATGGACTGGGGGTAATTGGGGAAGCAGGGCTCCAGGTTTCCTCAATTGGTAACCGTCGGACACCGGAAGGAGGGTGGACCTCGTGATGATTGGTAGGCAAGACTGTTGGAAAAATAACAAGCCGGCTGTGCCATACCTGTATGTAATCTGTTGGGGGACCATGGGGGAAAGTGCGAAAAAAGGTGCCCGGCAAGGGGGGGAGAAAAGCTCACCATCTCAGTGTGGTGAGTATGGGGGGGACGTCGATTCCGTCACTGGAAGGGGGGGTTTAAGAAGCAGGAGATCGGAGGAGAATCTGACCCAATGTGTCCTGGGGTGTGCGGAAACTACTACAGCTGTTAAAATACACAAATCTACGTGGGAACAGGTGCAAGAGCCTAGACGGTGAAGAAATGTCCAAAAAGACAAACAGGAATGGTGTGTCGCAGAAATTACGGAACGGCGAGAGGAATGATTGGGGGGGTAACACAAGGCCAAGGGGCCGAGAAGATTCATTATGTCCTAAAGCTCAGGACCCGATAGGATCGTTAGAATGTTACCTTGATGTGAGAGGGGAAAAGGTCTTATATGATTCGAATGCGGATAAAAAAAAGGTTTGGAAAATTTCGAGAGCTGTCAAGTAACATACGAAGGGTCAGAGGAAAAGGAAGTAGGCTCTATTCAAACCAATCTCTGCACCTGATAAGCCATTTGCATGTCCCGTTAAGCGGGGGGGACACCGGGGTGACTTGGGGAGGGGCCAACAAGTTGATGGTTACTACAGCCTAATCTAGTCAAATACGAAAGTCCTCAGAACCCTGGTCAGGACGAACGAAGGCACGCCGATTCCCTCCCAAAGGGCGATTTGTGGGGTCGTAAGGGGCCGTTACTGATGTTGCAGGGGGGCCTGGTCAGGGCGGAATGTTTAAATAGGTTTGAAGACGTCAGTAGGAGGGCAGGACAATTGCCCGGAGAGTGAAGGTTCGACCCGTTTAGGGAAATGACGTACTTGCAATCTTGAATCAACCAGTCCTTCTGAAGGTGTGACACATCTCAGGAAGAGGAAGGCGAAATTGATCACGTGCCAATAGTGGGGAAGGGGGGATGTATCGATTTCAGACAGCGTGGGGAATTTATTTGGCCAGCGATGGACCGGGGAGATGGATACCGTTGGACTTTTCGGGCCGAATAAGCAGGTTAATACATGGGAGGTCGACGTAGAGCAAAAGGTACGGAAGGGAAACTGGGGGAGGGGGAGGGAGCAAATCGACCCTTCTCTTCCAAGGCTTGTGACGCAGTTCGTCTAACATCTCTTCCGTACAAAGGGCTCACCGGAAGCGGGGTTCTAAGACGTGGTCTCTCGTTCGGGGAAGAAGTCGTGTTCCAAGACGTCGCCTGGTGGTCCGAACCAACAGGGGAAATTGAAAGAGGAGATCTCCCTTTCTAGATCGGCGTGGCAAATAAAGCGCCAAATGTGCTGTTGTATTGGGCCAGCGGGGGGTGAGGGTTACTGGGTATTAAGATCTTTGAGGAAGGAGAAACAAGTCTCAACAACAAGGGATAAGATAGAAAGATAAGCAGCTAAGGAAGAAAGAGGATAGATACAAACCCCAGCCCAAAAGGAAAGAAAAAATCATTGGAGAGCTGGCTTCGAAACCACGTAAGGCGGCGACGACGAAAGGGCGATTCTACAGATGATCGCAAAGGTGTGAACACTCCTGGAATGGGGATGCGAATCGATCTACAGCGAAAAAGGGAAGAAAAACCAGAGTAGCAGTTCATAGGGCCGAGGACAAAAAGAATTTGGAAAGGCCGGAGCTCCAGCAATAAACTCCTCTCCGGGGGCGCAGGGGGATGGAGAGACGACCAGGGTTCCTTCGGTTCGAAGCAGAGGAACTACCAAATCAGAACGTCCGGATAAGTGGCACGTCCGGGAGGGAAAGGCCGGTATACGGTGCAGGAAAAGATCAAAGGTAGAAGATTCCACCTCTAGCATCGTTTAGTTACATGTCTGATCCGTCAAAAAGATACCTCCGCAGTGAAGGCAAAACGCCGGAACTTTTCAGCGTGGGAAATTGCAAATGGGGAACCTTCTACATGTCTTGGGGAGAAAAAATGGGAAACCGAAGTCCCTGGAACGGGGGGAGAACGCCAAAACACAAACTAAATTTACGCGGGGGTCTCGGGAGGTGCCCTTCTTCCAGGGAACTCCGAAGGAACATTAAATAATCAAAGAACCGAATTCATGGAGCAAGAGCAGTTTAAGGAATCGGCGTCAAGGACGGTGTAGAGGACTGGTCTGCGGGAGAGTAGAGACGACGGAGAGGGTTTCTACATCTCCGGGGGTTTGAAAATTGAATGAAAGTCACGCATTGCCTTCCATGGTGAAAGTGGCTCGGGAAAGAAAAGACTGGAATCCGAGCCAGGCGTGTCGCACCCTTCTTGACTAGGAAATTGACAACACTTGGTGAGGGATGAGGGAACGGCGCGAGTACTCCGAAAAGAAGAGTCCAAAGAAGGAGAGGCAAGTGCGCTAAGGGTCGTCTCAGAATAGATTAGAGGGAAGGAGACTGTACGAAGAAACAAGAGAAGTCCCCGGCGAGCATCGGGGAACTTAACAACTTCCTGCTGGTCCAGGGCACTAAGCACTTTAGGAAGAGCTTACGGGGGGGGTCGAACGTTCGGTCGCTGGG
>Ga0179591_1287725_pt1 | contig 25755 bp, 26 predicted proteins | sample CZOMad2_1_08_16f_FD_182891 | JGI IMG/M metagenome (GOLD analysis project Ga0179591, IMG submission 182891) | Vadose zone soil fungal communities from Angelo Coast Range Reserve, California, USA - CZOMad2_1_08_16fungal (PacBio error correction) | ecosystem: Environmental > Terrestrial > Soil >...
CGGGCAGGTTCTCGCTGCTAACTGAGGCTTTGAAGTAACAGCATCGAAGGCATGGTCAGGGGGAATAGAGGGGAATCCGGGCAATGTATCAGCAGTCGTTCATCAGGTTCTTCTGTGGCGGATAATGCGATAGTGTCGCAAGACCGAAAGGGAAAGATCAACGCCGGCAACCGAAGATCCGCAGACGTGTAGCTTCGACGGTAACTCATGCAGGTGACCTCTATTGAAGCGCCCCAGAGAGGGTACCATGCGGCGACGCTCAGCAACGAAAAGGGGAGAGTCAAAAGAAAGCTAGACGAACTTAGCGGACAACAATGGACGAATACTTCCCCGTTGCTTTCATCTCAGCAGAGATCGGAGCGCGGCTACGGGGGTAAAAAAGTCAATGTAAAGAACGACAGATTAAGTTCATCCTGGCCAGAAAGGAGGCAGCACCAAGGTAAGGTGAGGGTGGAAGCAACCGCGTCCGCCGGGTAAGAACCGAAGGGCTCATGCCGATTACGGAGGGAACCTGACGAATGCGGGGGAATCCTGACGACAGTGGAGGTTCAGTGATAATGTCGTCACAGCGGCTGCTCGAAGAAGGGGGTCACGCGGATCAAGAATCAAGGGGGAAGAGGAGGCGCCGTCGAGGAGCGGTAAAGAGGGAAGGTAGGGGGCACGAAACATCTTGAAGATGTTACCGTGCGCAGAAAGTCACAAAATCGTAAAAACCTCAATCAAAGTTGAAAAAACGCATTCGGGGGTCGGCGAGTGGCGGGGAGCGGGAGAAGACTACTGCCATCAAGAAAAGCTAACTAAGGAGGAAGGAAGGGTACAGCGGCTCGAGGGCGCGAGCGGGGATCCGACCGCGATCGCTCATCGAATTCGAGGGACTCCAAACAATCAAATATCGTTCCCAAAGGGGGGGGAGTCAGAGGAGCGTGAGGACGGAGGGAAATACAAGAGCACAGGAGGAGAGAGGGACTGGGGAAGCAAAGACTGCACCAACATTCGCCTCGAGACTAAGTTGCTTTGGGCCGCGCTACCGCGAAACTGGGGGCCAGAGAGGGGTGGGAACCATAGGGTATTGGGGTGTCCAGAACATAAAGAGGACATTTAGTCTCGATCTTCCCCGATAATCGCCGTACGTAGACGGCAATCCGCCCCGCGCTGATGGTCAGCACGCTGGGTGGAGAAAAGAAGGACGAGTGAGGAAAAAAAGCTACTAAAACTTAGAGAAGGGGTTGTACTCAACGCCTCGCCCTGAACGATTCTTTCAGGAAGTCGGTCGGGGATCGGGGTCTTTCGAAAAGGAACGAGCGTCGCCAGAGGCGGAGAGGCAAGAGGTGGCGATCAGGGATTCTGAGGAACGTGTACAGACAAGGCGATGGTGTCAATGTAGCTCTCTCCCAACACGGAGATTTCCACTCGCGGAAAATCATGGGTGAATTGAACCCGCCGATCCCCGTCTGGGCACAGAAGCCGCAATCACCGAAAGGAACCACGCTATCAGGGGCTACGCTGGTTAGGACGACTTGGAAAGAAACCTATCAAGACTACGAAGTTCGAAATCATAACCGTCAGGGCCAAAGAGGGGGGGTGCGTCAAGCAGGAAGACGGTGTTCGCGAGATCGCGGCTAGACGCGAAAAGAGCTTTCTTGAAAGAACACAGCGGGGGAAGCTTCCCGAGGCGAGTGAACGGGATAAGCCCTCAGAGAGTATAGAGAAATAGAAGAGCAATCGTATTACTCACTGAAATAAGAAAAGGCCACCACTGAACCATTTTGGGGAAAAGTTCTCTCATATAAAAGGGTGTAGGTCGGAGGGGGGACTAGAGGGAAGGGGATGAGCCTGAAAAAAAAGAGATCAATGGCGAATAGAGACAAGGGGGAGCTCTTTATTCGTGAAAGCTCCATCTATTAATCTACTGGACTTAGACAAGGGAGGGAAGAATAGCGAGGACTTGTGAAAGTCCACCTCGTGAGAGATATAGGCGAGTTGAACTTACTATCGCTCGAAAAAGACCTAAACACAAGAAGGGAGTTTATAGGGGGAAAATGAAAAGAAAGGGGGTCTTCTCGGAGTTTTGAAAGGAAGATCGTAAAGAGTCTCATACACTCCTCCTCTAAAAAAAAAATCATCTTTTACCTTCGAGAGATCGGGGGAAGAAGAAGGAGGGTTGAGAAAAAGACGATCACTGAACATAACCACTGGTTCATTGAGCCAAGAAGGAGCAATCACTAACATCGGCTTAGCTGCACCCCGTCGAGGAAGGGAAGGGGGGAAAAAAATCCAAGGTAAAGAAGAAAATAAAATTTGGCGGGGAGGACCATCAACCCTTACAGGCCGTCTCTCTAGTACAAAGGGAGGAGGGGGGAAGAGGGGAAGCAGAGATGCGGGGGCGGGCGACTTCCCACTGATTTTTTCGCCCGCGAAGTCGCGCAGTTGATGAACGAAACAGATGAGTATCAGGGGGGGGAAAGGGAGACGAATGGTACGAGACGTTTTAACCTCAGGGTCAGAACGATAGAGGGACGTCGAAAAAAAGGGAATCGGAGGGGGGAGGGGGTCGGGCTACTAACGGGGCACGTGCGCAGTTTCATCCCGGCGCCACCGAACACGTTCTTGCTCGGAAATTGGAATATAGGCGAATTACTAGCATAGGGCGTGTTCTTCAAGAGCCGGCCAAAACCGTGCCTTCAAGCGCGCCCGACGTCCGAACGATCAAAAGGCAAAAAGGGGCGAAAGATTCAAGAGGGGGATGAAATATGAGAAAGATACCGCGTGTACATCTCCTCTGTCGTAACGAGCGCTGGACGCACGACTGAGGGTCTAGAAATTGGCTGAAAAAAAAGCCAGGGTTGAACTGGAGGATAGTCTCTTACTCTATCGGGGATCAAAACCGAGAGATATTTCTTGATAGTGCGGGAATCAATTAGGGGCAGGAGTTCGGGCGTGAAAGTGCGGGGGCAATGTGCCGGTTGCGGGGCGGGGTGGGCGGGCTACTCTGAAGATCCGAACGTCGCACAAGGGGGTGCAAGAAGGGGGCTGTATCTGGTGGGGGGGAACGCGCGGCACGAAGGAGCGAGGATTGGAAGGAACGAGTAGTGTATGAGCAGCGGGCGAAAGGAATGGAGAATACGAATCACGGCAGAAGGAAAAAGTGTAAACAAAAGAGGGAGATGAGGGGCAAACATGAATCATGAGGATGGAGGAAAGAGAAGGGCTGAGGACCCGGAGAAAGGAACTGCATACAGCCCCAAAAGGCAGAGAGAGACGCGACAAAGGGGAGAGAAGCTCGAGAAACATGTAAAAAGAAAACATAAAAACAACGCCAATAAGTAAAGGAACGTTCTCGAGGGCCGGAGGAGGGCAAGGGCAGCAACGTAAGGTAGGGGGGGGGGCGGACAAGGGGGGGGGGGGGGGGTGCAAAGGAAAACGGAAACTAAATGTGCTGGGTGTCTGCGAAAAGGGGTAACCGGGAACGGCCGTCAGTGAGACCCCGGGGCAGAACCGGATGAAAAACGTCGTTGTGTGTCGAACGACTGCTTTTGGATGGAAAGAATGAACGTGCCGAGAGAGCGAGGGGTGGTATGCAGAAAAAAGGGGGCTGGGGCAATATGCCGCTGGGGGAGACAAAGTAATGGCTGGAGAAAAAAACGAGCGTCTAGATCAACAATGAAACCTCGAAACAAAACAGTAGGAAAGGGTATGCACGGAAAAAAGGACCGCAGCACGAGCCGGCCAAACGGGTAAAAAGACAAAAGAGCTGGGTCAGGAGAAGGGCGGTATCGATCTAAAAGCAGCACGAGAAGGATCGGCAAGAAAACAAGGGGGACGGTGGGGGGGAAGTGGAGCAATAGAGTCGGGCTTCCAAGGCCCGGGTTTCTAAATTAAGGGACCTCCGTAGTGCCTAGACTAAATCCTAATGCAAGCTCGGAGAGGGAGAGCAACGAAAATCGCCCGAAAGCAGAATGAGATAAGCCAAGAACTGCAGGCTTTCATGGGAAAAGGAAAATAGAAAGGAGAAAAAGCGTACTGAGGCCTAAACGATGAGGGTCCTAGACGCAAAAAGGGATACGGCGAAGGGGGAAGAAACGGGATGACGCAGAGAGTGTCGATTGTTAAATAAAAGAGAAAAGTACCCATGTCTCTAGAAAAAAGAGGAAGGTGGAAAACTCCAATATTAACGGGAAGCTATCTGGACGGAAAGGAGTGAGCTCAAACGCCAGTGCGAGATTCGTCAATATTGCTGCAAAAACTTAGCGTCCCTTTAGGAGGCCGGAACTAGGAAGATCCTTCTGCGAGGGAGGTGGAGTCGAGGGGGGGGAAAAAAGAAGGGGGGGAGGGCTGAGGGAAAGTTCCGCGCATATCGGACTCTCTACAATGTTTCCGGAAGCATCAGAGAGGGGAGGAGAAGAAGTTAAAGGGAACAGGAGAAGACACGTGTGCGCTCCGTTAGCATCAAAAATACTTTGTGAATTAGACCTATCTCCGACAAAGGGGGGGGTGAAGAAGAACTCGAAGGTGGAAGGAGTATAATGGAAAACGCCGAAGAAGGGCGCCTTCGGGTAAAGGCCGATAAGTCCCAGCGGACGTCGAGGAGAAGACCGGGGTCTAGGAAGAAGGAGAGCGAACTTAAATAAGAAATAACATACAGCCCCGTTGTCGAAACGTACAAGGTCGGCTTCGCTTCAGGAAAATCAAACCGGGAAAGGGGGAGGTAGGAAGGAAAAGGAAACGGACATAACCATAAAAAAGGTGTAGGGTCCCGCGTCCCAGTAGCCTTCTCCACACGTCCCTGCTCCATGCTTTTTCCTGGAACGGGGAAGGGGAAGGGGGAAGGAGAAGGAGGGGGAAAAGACAAACGCAGTGCCTTCTCTGGGCACCGTATCAGCGGGAACAGGGGGTAGTCGTCCTAGTGTCAGTGTAGGGAGAGGGGGTGAGAGGGGGACTGAGAGTGAGGGTCAAAACGAGGAGGCGCACTCCATTTAATACAGGTTTGTGTAGAAGCCTTGAAGAGAGACCGCAAACGGGGAGGAGGAAAGGGAACGAGGAAGAACTAATCAACGGGAGTGGATTCGACCGAAAATGCCGCGCACTAAAAATACAGAAGGCGGAAAGCCTGCGGGACCGAAACAGGAAGGGAGGGGGAAGGAAAAAGGGGGGAGGACAAATCAAAAAAAAGTAAGGGAGCTCGTTGTGCTTAAAAAGGGTCCTTTTCCCCGACTGCCTGCAGAGGGGGGGGGGCTTACAATGAGAAGGCGGGGAAGTTTCAAGGGGAAGAGGAGAGGGCAAGCGAAGAAAGGGGAAGGATTCGAAGTAGAAACCCCTCTCCGGCGTTGTTACCTTCAGGTCGTCTCTAAAGACTCGATCTAGCGAAAAAGTTGAGTGGAAGGGAAAAACACGGAGAAAACAAAAGCTGACCATTAGGGGGGGAGGAAAATATACGTTGAAGGAAAGTCGTCTCGGGATCGGTTTCGAAACGCTAACCTACTAAAGCGAATGAAGTGGGTAAACAGGAGGAGAGAGGAAAGACAAAAAAGGGGGTAAGAGGGAGTTAAAAAAGGGGAGGGGATCGGACCTCTCCAAAAACACCTTAGAGGAGTCCGAAAACCAGCCTGGAGTTGCTCTTGAAAGTAAGGGAAAGGGAAAAAAGAGGGGAAAAGAAAAGGCGAGGGAGAAAATAGCGATCAAGACTGCGGATCCGGGGCGACCCTATAAAAAGGGCGCACGGGGGGGCCAGGAACTTGGAGGATTCTAAGAAGGGGGAGAAGAGGATCAAGGGGGAGAGGGAGAGGATAGGGAGGGAAGAAACTAAGGGTAAAAGTAGGCTTTTCCACCACATCTGCTGAGCGGATTCAGAAACTCGGCTAGCAGGGGGGGAAATAACGAAAGAGGGAGGAGAAGGTGCTGAAACGAGGACAAGAAAATTTTAAAAAGAGGGGGGGGTACAGTTTGGTCAGGGGGAAAGAGGACAATAATGTTTCTCTAAGTGGTAAGCTTATGAGAAGTCACAGCCTCGATCGACATAATTGCGAAGGTTCGAACGAAAAGGGAAAAAAGGGAAGAACTGATAGGGAAGGTCATATACATCTAGGTCCGGGCGAACGGGCGGAGACGAGGGGCTCAATAAGGGGGGGTAAAGGCAACTTGAGAAAGGGGGGGCGAGAGAAGTGGCAAGAGTATAGGCTGACTAGAATAATGCAGGCTTATAATTACAGAAGGAGGAGTAAGCCTGAAAGATCGTAGAGGAGAGGAGAAGATGGAGGAGGGAGAGAAAAAGTGTAAAGGACTACGACTCTACGCTAAGAGAAGAAGTTACCTGGAACCGGGATCTGGAAAATGAACGAAAGAACACCCTAATGGTTAGGATAGAAGGTAGTAGGTAAACCTAGCAGAGGAGTCTTCGGATACACTATAAATGACTCTTTCCTACTAAGGTCTGATTTAAAAGAACGATACCCTAAATTCCTCATAGTGAGAGGAGAGGGAGTAAAAATAATGGGGAAGCATAAGCCCCTATCTCGATGTTCCAAGAAGGGAGTGGCGAACCGGAGGGGGTGGTCTGGACTTATCTCAGAAAGGAAATAGCAAGGGGGACAGGTGGGTTACAGAGATAAGAGTCCTGACCTAAACGGGAAAAAGGCAAGGGAATGACTCACTAGGAGGCTGTACATACTAAAAATAAGAGGAGGAAGGGGTCTTCATGAGGATTGGACTGAACAAACTAGCTCGGAAAAAATAAGGGACCCAAAAGCTCAAACGTTCGGATCTCATAGGAAACGGGCAAGGTCTAGAAGGGGTAGAAGAACAATTAGTAGTTGGTTTAGAGAAAGGAAGGCGGCATGAGCCAGGAGGGAAGAAAAAAAAACGACGCCGCGCATCAGGTGAAATCATAAGCCAAACAACATTGAAAAACCACTAAACAGGAAGAGTGAAGAGAGAAAGGAAACAACTGCGAACGGGACATTTCTGGTAAATCTAGGGCAGCAGGACGGTTCAAGGGAGCGGATAAAGGACGAAGAAATCGCAGGGGGAAGAAAAAAGATAAGAGACTTTATGTCTTTTAATGGAGTTACCTTCGCATCAATCGAGGACGGCGCACAGCATCTTATACTTAAGAGGGGAGAAATTCATCAACGTCTTAAAAAAAAAAGAAAAGTTTGATGCATTAAAGACGACTGTCTCACGGAAGGTTAAGAGGAAGGATGGACTTTCTCCGGGGGGGAAAGTCAGGATACTAAGAAAGATCTTCAAAAACATAGAGTGACTTTCCACTGAAAGTCGCGCAACGGCAGAAAGGACTTTGGGGACCAAGGGAAGTCTGGAAAAAGGTATAACGGTTTCAATAGACCCAAAAAATTCTAGACTGGAATTTGACATGAGGCAAAGGAGATGAGGGGGGGAGACGGAATCGCGAAAAATCCTCTGAGCCATAAGCAGAGAAAAAGAAGGCAGGAGGCTTTCGCCAAACAGTTTCAAAAGATCTGGCGTCTTTTAAAAAAACAAGTGCCGGGACGACTACTGCAGATCTGCACGTCCGGTCGAGGGGAAGGTGGGTGCAAAAGATAGTTTGGTTGACACGTGACTAATTTCATTGGGGCTCAGGAAAAGGAGGTGAGGAAAAACTTTAACAGAGAGCAGCTATGGATTTTCTAATCTACTCAAACGAAATACCCTAAGGTACATCCACTTATCCGCTAAAAAACACCGAGATGCAAGGAAAAGGATCTGTGAAAACCTTTTTCAACTCAAGAAAAAAAGAGCAAAGACGTAATAGTGCCGAAGAAAAAGGCAGAGGAGAAGACGTCACAAGATTTGCGGGGAAAGCAAAAAAAAGCGAGTCGGGCTGAAGGAACCGAGAGGGGGGCGGCCCGAAGGGGGAAAGCGCGAAGGAAAAATGGACTAAGGGGAAGACGACAGACTTAATACTTAGGGCCGACGGAAGAAACTCGAAGAAAGAAGTCGACAGTAAAGAGGTCAGAGAAGGAAAGGATGGGATTACGGACAAAAATCCAAAGCGGGGGAAGAGTAGAAAAGAATCTCTACTGAAGATCCAGAAAGATCCGCGCCTGACGAACAGTATGCCAGATAGCGCGGGAAAATATAAGAAAAGATCAAAACAAAAAAGACTTACCGTAGGGTAAGATCTAGATAGAAGCTAAAACTGAAAAGGAAGAGGATAGAAACGTGAAGCGAACTCATAAGGGAAAAAGTCTACTCCCTATCATCTCGAAAAAAAGGGAAAAGGACGGTGAAACGCCTGAAGGGGTTGATAGTAATGGAAGGAAGAGAATAAGAAGGCGGTTCAGGAAGGGTCTTGAGGGAAGTCGCGCATGAGGGCGCGCGAGCTCCGCGCGCGACAGGACAAAAAACGGGAGAGAAATATCTTTCTCGGGAACTGTGGGCAGGGACCGATGGAGACTCACTTCAAAGAAGTCGTGTCAAAGAGAACTGAAGAAAAGAAATAGGTTTTTGGCGAGGAATATCGCGGCCGCAAACTGTCGGGTCAGACTGGAAAGCGAAGCATCGACACCCCGATGTGCGACCTGGGAAGTACGAAAGAACGAAGCACTCAAACTTCTAAGCTCAAGAAAGGTCAGGGAAGACACTCACGAATAGTCCCTGTACTGCGAGAGAACTAAAGCTATCAGAAGGCGGCTTCTTGAGGGGTACCTCTTGACGACAGCGGGAGAAAGGGTGGCGGTAAAAGGAAAGGGGCAAAGCACACCAATTAGGGGCTTGGTGCCACAGGACGAGAACCAAGGTTCTACCAGGCCTAGAGGGGGACCAGAGGGGAAGGAGTTAAGGGGCTGGAAACTCAAAAAAAAAAGGGGGTTAACGTTAAGCTCCATCGCCTCGAGCTCCTTTCAAGAGGAGAAACCGATTCCGCCTGACTAATCAGGGCGGAAAGGCCATTCAAGGGTATGACACTGAAGTATGCGAAACTATCAAAATTAGGGCTCGAAAAGAGGGGCCTGTAGTGTGGGTTTTCATATCACGCATTAGGTGTTACGGGAGTGCCGTGCCGAACCTATTCCTTTCCACAAAAAAAAACCAAACACCCAACCCCCCCCCCCAACCAACCCGGCACTAAAAAACTCCTAAAAGTCACCGCCTCAGTAAAGGGATCAATAGAAAGGCGACGAGCTCGGGAGGGGAAGCTAAACCCTACAGAGCCTCGCTTCTCGTTTCAGGGGGATGCTAAGAGAAGGAGAAGTAAACTGCGACCGAAAGCTGTGAAAGAAGTGCTGTACCGCGCAGACCGCGAAAGTGGTTAAAAAACAAATAAAGGGGGTTTCCAACAGGAAGCTTTTTTCAGAGGGAGGGGGATGAAAAGCGAGAGAAAAGGATTAGACTTCTACAAGCGCCCTGGGGAGGTTAAGAAAGAGGGGGCACGACCTGAGGCAGGGGAGAGAAACTCATAACTACTCGGCTCGGTAAACCTCTTTAACCAACGACGAAAGGGAGTCAATCTTGGAAACGTTCTGAGACGGTGACGTGGGTCTGGGGTCGAAAAGGGAAAAGTAGAAAAATAAGGGGAAAGGAAAGGGGGTACTAAATGTGCGGGAACTTCCTCCAAGGGGCAAACAAAGCGGGGGGGAAAGCGGTGAATCTCTAAACAACACCGGAGCCGCAGAAGAAGGAAGGTCATCGAGTAAAGGACTAATTCATACTGCTCTCTAACTTCAAGAAGGGGGAGGAAATAAAAAAATATCGTAGGAGACTTATCACTAAGTGTTGACCGAGACGCGGGAACACGACGAAGCGCGAAACTAAGAGTGGAAGAAAGGCGGTTAACTTTGTTAACGAGGGGGAAAGGGTGGGGTGACCATCGAGCAGGGCGCACGAGCGACGCGAAAGCAGCGAGCGTTGAAAACCACCAAAGTGCTACGCACTTGATAGAAAGAAAATCTAAGCCAGAATATTCTCGCTAGCCAATCTAAGGAAGGAAAGGGGGACTGAAAGGGCAAAGGGAACACCAACAACGTCTTTGAACCATTTTGAAAGCGAAAAAACAGCAACGAGAAAAAAAGCGTTCCAGAGACTGAAATGTGTAGACCGTAACTTTGGAAGGATTAGAGTCAACAACACTGCGCTGGGATTGGCGCCGAAGGCCATCGGATTAGAAGGGAAATGGAGATATAAATCGTGAGATCAAGGGGAACGAGGTCAAAGAAGGGCGCGGAATGGCGAGCGGAGAAGCACAAAAAAACCCTAAAAAACCTAGTCTTGAGAAGTTACTGCCAGTCTCCGTGGTGGGGAAGGGGGGGGGGGACAGAGAAGGGGAAAGCTTCACACTCCCCGGGGAGGCTACCACTATACTCGCTTAACCAAAAAAAAAAAGACAACTATGCAGAGGATCTAATTGGCTGAGAAAAAGGAGCTAGCGCCATGCGGGGCCACACGAAAAAGAAACCTCCAGCGCGCGGCCGGAAAAAAGTCTACTGAAAAAGAATAGGCTTAAGGCTACGCCTTACAGGGGAAGAAAAGAACGAAAAAACATTTGGGGATGCTAGCGTCGGACAAACTACCGAACCTTTGGAAATTGGGAAGTCTCTCAAAAGGGGAGGGGGGGGAGAAAACGAAGGAGAAAAGAGGAAGGCAGGGGAGACAAGAAATTACATCGAGGCTCGTCATTTGCGGTATCATATTGATGGGGACGGAAAACAGAGCACGGACCACCGAGCTTGTTCAGGGTAGAAGAAGAGAAAATCACGAGCAAATGACGACGGGAAGATTGACCGTCAAAAACGAGCGATCTTACCGTTGTGTCGCGAGCGCGGGATGCCTTTCAGTACTTCTCATGGACATCAGGGCCCAACGAAATCTCGCGGAAAATGGCAAGGATCGCTCAAAAAAAGCGCAGGCGGGAGGGAAGTTTGTACTCTCGCCGGAGATCACAGGAAACCGGATGGGAAAAAAAAGAGGAAGCTAAAGACGACAGAAAGAGGGCAGGGTCGAGGGCAAAGTAGGAGCTGGGAGGGGGAAAAAGGAGATAAAGAGGGTGAAGGACGATCAATAAAGATAAGCAAGAGGATCTTATAGGACCACCCTTGAAAGGGAGGCAGAGGAGAGAGAGTCGCGTGAAAGCAAAACAGAAGGGAGGATATGACTTTGTCAATTCATCAATCGGGAAAAAAATAATCTAGTCCTTTCCCACCAGGAGGGAACGGTATGTCTAGAAAACACAGGGCAAGGAAAGTCTGAAAAATTGCTGCGGTAATTCCGACAAACGAACCGCTATTTCACTTTAGTCGGAAGATGGAGCAGGAAGCGAGTGAGACTAACTACTCCGGTACGGCAAACTGCCATCCGTGACGTTCGAAATAGGAATGGGAAAAACGTGGACTGAAATAGGGAAGAACGCCCAGAGAAATACTCTAGGAAGGGTCCAAAACCAAACCAGCCTATCTCGCTGAAAATGAAGGCTTCGCATGTGCCGGAATTAACACTCTTAAGACTACTTTGGGGGGCCAGCAAGGGGGAAAGAAGAAAAGGGGGATCGAAGACGCGAGACAACCGGAAAAGCCACGTGGTCGCGAGGTTCAGTTCGATCAGCTTCAATGGGGGGGTTAGGTTCATACGACGAAAAAAAGTTCGAAGAAGCCTCGAAAGCAATCATGGTCTCTCGAAAAAACACACCAAGTCAGGGAATCTAACCCTTCTGAGGGGGAAACGGATATGATAAAACAAGCTTCAGTCACTCGAAACGGAAAAAGTCAGCGACTGCGTGCATCGATCGTCCCCGCCCAAGGAAAACGCAAGGCTCTTGCACATCAAGTCTCTAAACCTAGGCGAGCACGGTCCTGGGAGGTATCGTCGGGGGGATAAAGAAGGGGAAGGGACGACAAGGGGAACTCGATCTCCTTATAACACCGTCGCGGAAGTGCGTGAGGGGCTCCATAAAAATCTGAAAATTTAAGAAATTAAGCTGCAAAGGCAGGTACGGGGAACCGCGCTGGATACTTAAAGGACCTAAGTCAAAAGAAACGAAACGGATGAATCAAAAAAAGGGGCTGCCGCTTGGGGGGAAACCAACCTCTCCGGAATTCAAGCAAGGGTTTAGAAAAGGAAGAGCAGGGGAAAAGCGTGAGGGGGGAGGATCGGGGTAGTCGACAGCGAGCCAACGAAAAAAAAGGGCTGCTCGACAGGAAAATATCTCCTCAAAAAAGGGGTCTCTCAAATTTCGGAGGGATCTGGTCACAAGAAGCTAAGGCCAAAAAGGAAGAGGAGAAACGCGCGAGAAACGTCGCCCCGCCCGGGGGGGTGCAGATGAAATCGCTAAAGAAAATGAGAACGCAGTGATGAAGAAAAGGCAACTCGATGGCGACGGAGGGCAGGCTCTTGAAAAGACGGCGTCCGGCGAGGAGGCTAACTATCTCCTGAAGCTTACCTCAGAGGGGAAGAATGAGCACGGAAGACTCATGTCAAGACTTCAGACAAAAAATGCGCGTGGTCGGAAAATTTAAATAATGAATACTTTTTTCACAGCATCACCGTAAACAAAAAGGAAAGGGGGGAAAAATCACAGAAGGAATGCATCGATCTTTCCTCCGAAGAGTGGCGCCAACCCTTATTGCGAACCTAACACTCAGAGACATGCGTCGCCCAAAAGGAGACGGGACAAATAGGGAGATCTAAGAAATCCGGCAAAAAACGGGGACGAGAAAGAAGAATCATTCCATCGTTGTACGCTCTAGCAATAAGAAGAGGCAAACGAGAGTAACTTACCTGCGGACAGTTATTCAAAGGGGCCCCCTGAGGGGGAATCGAAGAGCACCAAAATGGTAGGCTGGTAGGGGAACCCGCGTCCCCTAGGGAGAAAAGGTACTCCCCTGGGCGACGTACGAAACTCATACCGTCAAAGTAACCTGACTCCTTCCTAAAGAAAAGAGGGCGGGGGGAGGGTTGCAGGGATCGGGTGCAAACGGCTGCTCGAGCGAAAAAACCAAACGAGCAAAAAGAGCTTCTAGGAGGAACGCGAAAGTTTGAATGGAGTACCTTGGAAGAGTCTGGAAAAACGAGGAAAAAAGGGAAAGAGACTGTTGTTTCACGACGCATTATTGAGGGATTGGAAAAAAAGAGAAACGTACCGGGGACTATCTCGGGCAAAGGGGGGAGGAAAGTCTTCCGAAAGCCGTCGCCGATCGGGGATCAAAAAACGGCTCATTCGAGGGGCATACTGTTGAACACGAGGACAAGTGAGATAGGAAGAAAAAAAATCGGTCACAATATGGATCATGAAAAGCAGGAACAAGCTAAAGGTCGCACCTAAAAACACGAAGAAATTGGAAGAACTGTCAATGAGATTTTCAAGGTGGGTACTCACGGAGAGAAGGAAAAAAAAGTATAAAGAGTCGCTATACTTAAACCGAAAAATCAAAGCGGTGAAGGGAAATCATTCCGCCCCAGACGTTCATCAGCCCGTTGGGGGTTTTAAAAAGGTCGTATAGGATCCGAAAGATATGAGAGAAACACAGGGGGGAAAGTTACGAACACGTGCTAAAGACGCACGGTCGTAGAAAACGTTCAACTACGTCGTCTGTGGTGAAGGAACTAAAAAAAAGATTAAAAGAAACTGGGTCTATGGATAAGGGAGACCTGGCATGGAAGAAGAAAAAACGGTTTTACAGAGCGTCTCAAGCTAATTGGGGAAGGTCACTCTGCATGAGAGAAAAAAACAAAGGAGGGAGATAGAGAGAATGAAAGCGAAGACGCGCTGCATCAACGCCTGAACGTAACAAAGTCAAAGACCCCCCAGGTAAAAACTCTCCAAGACCTGACTGGCGAGGAAGGGAGACTTGTGGAAAAGAAGTATAGAACCACCAAAACCGACCCGACAGTCTAACGACGAGAAGACCAGGCCGGGCCGGTCTTATAACGGGGGGGTTGGTGAAGTCAAAAGTTCTCTAAGGGAAGGAAGGGTTGAAAGAGAGGGGAAAGATCTGTCTTGACACACGCGTAACGCGGCGAGGCGAGGGGAAAATCAAGATTCCACTCTGTTAGGGTCCTGAAGCGCCGAGAATAGAAGAAAGGCAAAAAGGGGAACCACAAACTTTACCCCCTTTTTTGTAGCGGGTACGAACGGGGCAACGAGCCTCTTGTCCAAGAGCGACTTGAAGAACTTTGCCTACAGAAAGAACGGGGAAAATCAAGGGAGGGTGGAAGGTCGTAAGAAAGGAAACACTTGCGAAATAGAAAGGTCTGTATTCCCCTCAGAATACTCTCTACAAGGAGGAAGGGAAAACTCGCTTCGACGGGGCGGGGACCCGAGCCTGTAGGGGGGAAAGGCGAGCACTTAAAGTATCGCAAGAGAAATTAGATTACTCCCTAACAACCCCTACTTGATAGAAAAAACGGAAGGGAAGGGTAGGGCCGAAGGAAAGATTGAAGGCGAATTCAAACTCTTCACAAAGGGTTAAGTATGCATCAAGCGCTCACGCTAATCAGAAGAAAAACTATTTATCCAAGAGACGTTGGGACGAAGCAAAGGGAAAGGAAAGAACCCCAGCCTGGGGAGTTCAGAAAAGAGCCAAGGAAGAGCACGATCATAGCAGGACGATCCAAAGAAAAAATTAAACATGACGAGTTTCCCAAACCCCGCTAGCGCACGAGCGCGGGAAAAAAACGAATGTCAATAAGGAGGGAGCTTCCCTTAAGGTGGCACTCTGCCTTCTTCTCGGAAAAAGAAGGGGGGTACTTGGGAAAAAGGAGGGATACGGGCGAGGTGTCTGGCCGGGCAGTCTCTCAGCATGTGAAATAAAAACGCTCTCTAGCCTCCGAGGGGGTGAAAGGGGTGAAAACCGAAATTTCATGAGCGTGATTGGGACATTCAATCATCCTTATATTCGTCGGGGACGGGGGGAAGGGAGAGGGAAAAAGAGGCGTCACAGAAGAGCAAGAAAACGAAGAACGCGGTGCCTCTATCTGCAGGTATCGCGGAAGCAGAGAGGTTTGTCAGAGAAAGAGTGGAGACGACGAGAAGGAAAAATCAAGGCGCCCCTCCCTCGAGAACGACGCTCAAAGAGCCGACGATTCAGAACATAGATTTTTATATGCGGCCGAGGGGAGGGGGGCGAGAAGAGCTGCGGCAGAGAAGCTGCGAACACGGCAGAAGGGGACGCGGCGACTTAAACGTTCACGTTCGGTCTAAATGCTTAAGGGGGAGAAAAAGCGGGGGGGGGAGGAAAGTATTTTTTGAGCGGGATACAAGGCTTCGCGTCAGAATGTCCAGAAGCGAGTAGAGGGAGGGGAGAGCAAGGAGCCTAGAAGACGGGTCCAAGCCTCTGTCGGTCGATGTGCGTATGCGGGGGAAATAACTAAACTCTTGAGGACGGAGGGAGGATGTACGACGGAAGGAAAGTGAGGGACATAAAGTAGTCGGAAGTACTATGAGTACGGGAGGGAGTTTACGCTTAATCATAGCTTCTGGAATAATGCGTGGACAAGGATAGGAGTGAACGACGCCGGGAGCTCGGTATGTTTCATAACTCAGAACGAGGGACTGGGACGGAAGGAAAAAAAAGATTCGAAGCAGGGGTCAGTGCGTAGGAGAAGGCTGAGCGCCGATAGGATGCATCATAATAATAGAAGGGAGGAGAGGTTTTGGAGACCAAACCTGTGTGCACACCTCCCGGTCGTTAATCTCCCAGGCCGGGGGGAAGAATCGTAAGAATCTGCAGCGAGGGAGAGGTTGACATTCCACCAGAGGGTTGTGGTTTGTTTCATGAAGAAGAGGACCGATAAGGGGGGACAGGCATGTTAGTAGAGAAAACAACAACAAGAGGGATGAAGTCCATTAACGCTCGAGAAGTGGTAATGGGGAAGGTAAGGGGTCACCACCAAGAGAAGATGCGGACGCCGAAACTCAAACCCACTGGCGTGCTTCCGTCCCTGTTCTACACTACCGTCGACCTGGAGAGAAACAAATTCGGGCATGAGGGAGGCAAAGAGAGGATCGGGGGCGGTCGGTCGGTAGAGGGCGAACTTAACCGCTATAGAAGAAATTAAAAAGGGATGTGAGGCGGGGGTTGGATCAACTTGCTAACGATCGCGGAGGGGGAGATAAGCTAGTGCAACACTTCCGTTAAGGAATCGAATTGAAAGAGGTTTAAGCTTCATGAGAGGTATAGATACGGCCTTGCCGGGGGGCGATTCATCAAAGAACCCTGCATCTGCCTCTTATATACGTCCACCTATTCGGTAGAAAAAAGCTCAAAACAAGTCTATTGAGGTCAGAAGTTTCAATTAGAGTTAGATCCCTCCTCCCCTTCCTTACTTATTCATCGATCAGAGGCCGGAAAAGGAGGAAATCAAAACGAAAGTACCTTTCCCAGTATTCACGCTAAAACGGAAAGAGGCTGCAGCAGACTTCTAAAAGGCCGTTGCTATCTGTACAGCAAGTCTTGTCTGCTGTAAGTTGAAGGGAGGGGGGGAATGAAATGGGGAAGAAAGAGGATTAGGAACTTCGGAAGAGAGAGGTGGGTGTTCGACTTCCACGCGTTTTAATTTCAGCACCGGAATTAAAAGAGGAAGCGTACAGAAGTACGGATCACGATGAGGGAAGGAAGGGGCAAAAAAAGAGTCAGTAATAACACGGGGGGTAGGGGGTGTCGAGGATGGAAATAGTCACGCGGGGGGGGGGGGGAGAATTAAAGGGAAGGAGGACCAGAGAAAGAACGCGGATACCGCTTCGTTTACTCTACTGTCCCTCCAACAGACCATGCGCCCATGGAAATAGCTTAGGGAAAAAATGGCGGAGAGCCTAAATCGAAGAACCGGTTTGTCTAAGGAACTTGCGCGACTGTCTCAGGCACAGCCAGACGATAAGGGGGAATGAGAGGGCAAAGGACGTAGAGAGGAAGGGGCAGTCGGGGGGAGGAAACACTTGGGTACGCGAAAGAATCCTTTATCCTGAGGACACTCAGAAGGAAGCACCAAGGGAAAAAAGGGAATGGCGGGGGGGTGGAACCTCGTCTACGTCCCGGTCTGAAAACTAAATTTCTAAGTAGTCTTGGCGAGGAAAGAAAAGGCGGGAGGTTCGGATCCAGGGTATCCCGACGGGATCGAGCGCGGAAACTTATTAAAGTCATATTCCATAGCGAGGCCGGGCAAGGGTAGTGAAGGGGCTGTAAGGGGGGGGACGGGGGAGCTACCATCGGCATCTTCCGGTTTAATCAATGAGGGGGGAGGGGGGGGGGGGGAAAGGTTGAGGAAAGCGAAAGACAAAAATAGTCCTCACGGCGACATTCCTGTAAAGAAATTAAGTCAGCGTCCGAATGATACGAGAAGGAACGGAGGAATCGGAGGGCAGGGTACTACACTAAAAGCACTATAGCGTGTCTTGCTGCATTACAATGATGAGAGAGGGAGAGAAGAGGAGGAAAAGGGGGAGGGACAAAAACTGGAGGGGGAAGGGAGGAGACCGGGACTTCTCGAGTTTCGAACCCACACTCGTTAAAAGGAAGGGGTCCCATCCGTAGGGGCATCGGTGGATAGGGATTGTTGGTAGAGGTATTGACTCTTTCTTGCCGGGACGGGGGAGGTCGAAAAGCGAAGAAGGCGGAACAAGCAGGGGGGGCAAAAAAACTCGGAGGGGGCGGGAAGTAAGAAAGCCGCTCTCGAATAACGAACCGTTATTCACAAACTATCCCTACCATGAGCGTCTTTAGAGAAAGGTAGGGGCCCTCGGGAGAGGTTAGAAGGTCAGGGAGGGGAAAAAAATACCCAGAAGAGGCCGGGGGAAAAAGTATAAGGAGGGTAGAAAAGAAGGGAGTGTGAGCTTCTGTGCATTACCTCCTGTTAATGGATGAGTGGAAGAATAGGCGGCAATAGATAGAAAAAAAAGAGATGAAAGATGGACTCGAAACAGAAACTTCAAAAGAGTCTGCGAAGTGACCGATTCCACAGACTGAAAAGCTCCTCACAGACTCTAAAAAAGAATTAAGGAGGAGAAAAAAAATGGTTAAGAGGTTAAAGAAGGGAAAATACGAAACGACTAAGTGTCTAAAAAAGAGGGGAATAAGAGTATAGAAGGTGCTATCTTGCTCAGGAGTCAGAAGGGGGGCGGCGACTGGAAGCAAACGGCGAGCAGCGTTTAACCAGCGCTCTACTTGGGAGGAGAAAGGGGCACGGACCCGGAAGAGAGTCTCAATGAGGAGAGGAGCTCCAAGAGGAGGCAGCGTTATCCTTGGGGGAACGCTGCAATTGTGAACACACGTCTTTGCAAAAGTTTTGATGGGAGGGGGAAAGCCGGACAGTAACCAGCGGGAAACGTACGAGTGTGTTTGGAGGGGAAGAAATCATCCCGGAAAAGAAGGGAGAACATTGTACGGGAGGCGAAGAAAAGAGCCCAGCTCTACACGAGACTTGTTACCTTAGTAGGGTAAAACGAAGTGGGTGGGCACCCTCGGGGCGACGCTCTAATAAACCCTTGATTACTATCTATTTAATGAAAGGGATCGCGAAACGCCAAAAAAAAGCTACTTTATAGGAAGGACAGGAGTAGGCAGGTCTTTTTTAGAACAATACTTAGATGACCAGATGAAGATATCATCACTGGAAAAAATGTCAGGAGAGGAGAAAGAGAACCGGACGATGATTTGTGAAAAAGCATTCTCTCACAAGGATTGGGGGGCGGACAAAAACCTCAAAAACGACGCTCACACTCCAAATAATAAATATACCAGAAAAAGAGCCAGAAGGTCATGTCAAGCAGACATCGTGGAATACGTACGACAAATGCGGAACTAATGAAGGGCAAACTCAAAGAAAAAAAGGGGTGGGGGGGGGGGGCTAGAGGAACGCACGGGGAGAAGGGGACTGTGCTGTCGTCAGGGCTTTTCAACCATGAGGGGCGGAAAAAGGGAGGTAAGGAAGAAGGTCAAGGGGCGGCGGGCAGGAACCGCGCAGTGTGTGACTAACTCCCTGCAGACTTTAATGTAAACATAATTGTTCAAGGGAGAAGAGTCAATGAGAATTCATATATATATTAGTGTAGGAGGGGGGGAGCGGAGGAATTTACAAAGAGAGAACAAACGGGTATTCGAGACATATCATCTAGAGCACGTAGCTACATCGTCCTGGGAAAGGATCTCCGGGGAATAGCTTGAGAAAGGATCGGGGGATTGGTTTACTTCAATTCTAACTTATATCAGACTCCACCGAAAGGAATCCTCTAGAAAAAACAAAGCAAGGAGGAAACTAGAAAAGTCGTACAAGAGTTTGAGGGCAAAATTATACCTTCCGGTTCTCTCCGGGTAATTTTTATAAAATAGTGAGAACGGAAAACGCCGGTCGGAAGGAAAGGGCGACTGAGTCTGATGGGAGGGAAAAATGAAAAAGGTAATCAAAAAGGACGAAGGCTCATCGTTTCAAATGGGCTCCTCCTCTTTAGCGTAAGATTATCGCTCAGAGAAGTACGGTCAGCCCAGGAAGTCGGAATGGGTGGGGAAAAACAACCAAGACTCTCGGCGCCTACTTCGAGACAGAACGTCCACCAAGTAAGTTTAAGCTTTTCGAGACCACCGAGGAAAGACGGGGGGGGGGACTACTCCTGCGGCACGAGCTAGTCGTCGAAGACCTTACCTGAAACATCCTCCGGACTCGACTGAGGAAGAAAAGTCGAGCAGACCGGCAAATCGGGGGGACTACGATCGGCTTAAGCCGCCGCGAGGTCTCTTTCCCAACTGGTCTGACTTCTGGGAGCCAGAGGAAGCGGGGGACGGGGGGGTAAAAGAGAGCTGAGGGATAGAAGAAAAAAAGATCCCTCTACGAAAAGGGGCGCTCTAATTGTCGCGCCCCCTTGTTGCAGGCCGGCCGATCTCACAGGGGGAAGGGGTAGAAGCGGACCGATATGAAGAAAAGGGAAGGGTGGGGGCAGGTTCGAACGCCTGAGAGGGTGGTTTAGCCAGTCGACATTATCCGCATTCTCAAAAAAGAAAGAGTGGAGGGGGGGAAGGAGAGGATAAAATTCGTCGGAGTTCCTGTCGGCTGGATGAACCACCACGGAACATACACATCTACTGCAAATGAAAGGTAAGTAAAAAGGAAAGTACGATCAGAGGGGGGGGCCTCCGAATGAGAAAACTTTGTCGAAAAAAACCGTCGATCGCCGGCGTATCTGGGTATTCTATAGAAGATAAAGTCCTTCACTCGAAGCACGTCAAGAGAGTGTGTGGGAGCAAAAGGAGAAAGCTCAAGAGGACAGGAAATAATAAAGGTATCGGTCGGCCAAGATGGACGGCACGAGACGTCACGCACGGTGCTTTGCACGCTCAGACTTACGCTGAGGCTCCTGACCCTCAAGACTCCACGGAGAAGAGAGAAGGAGGAGGGAGGAAAAAAAAATCGACAACTAATCGACTGGGCGGAATTTCTTTAGAAGGTATCGACGCCCAGCCTGTCTTCCCTAAGCCGATATCTATGATGAAAAGAGGGAAACGAGAATAAGAAGGAGGAAACTCATGTATCACGCATATCGAGGTCGACCGCTCGAGGCACGTGAAATCATAGATAACGAAAAACCCTTCAACTTCAGCAATGAAGAGATGGAGACGGGGGAGAGAAAAAACTGTCTGAGGGGCACGACCTGCAGGTTAGGATGGACGAACATACTTGTCGGCACTTGGTCTATGGTCTTATGAACTCAGAATAGTAAAAGGACAAAGGGAGGAGTAGCTCGGTCAGGCCATAGGGGCGAGACAAGAAGCAGCAGTCAGGGCTCTGTCTTGTTCTCTCTAAAATGTCCGCGAGAAGAGAAAGACGAGGTAACGGAAAGAGAAAAGACGCATGGGTCGGTCTCTGTCTAGCGGGGAAAACATAGGGGGGGCGAGACCAGGCTGGCGTCGTCAGTCAGGGGAAAGGCTGACGTACGAAAAAAACTCGAATGCTACTACTACGGAGCAGGTTGGTGAAGGGAGCTAGTCCACCTCATCGTATGAGAATTGAGAAAACATACCGTTACAAGTCAAGACATTCTGAGGTCAAGAGAGGACCAAATGGATATTGAACTTGGGGTGGGGACCCCCACACCCTTTTCAAACAAGATAGAATCCATGGCGGAGGGGACCTTAAACCTTAGGGTGAAAAATGGCCGGAAAAAAAATGAAGAGTGTGTTAAGTCTCCGGACCGGCTGCTGCGGGGGATAAATCGTAGGAGAAATTCGGAGGAAGGAGGTAGAGAGTATCCAAGTTTCAAGTGAGTATCTTGGTGACGATATGTAAATAGACTCAGAGGGGAAGGGAGGTTTTGGGCAGAATATCAACCAAGGTGGCCGGTGTTACTAGTGGTGTAATCGAAAATTGACTCAGAGGAGAAAGGCGGCCCTCTCCTCAGATAAGAAGAGATTGGAGAACCTCGAAAAATATTAGAGCGGGGGAAAAGGAATGAACCAGAAAATCGACCGCTTGCTCAATTCTTGACGACAGAAGAACAGGATTGCGTATATTTTTATGGAGGAAAAAAAAAAGATGAAAAAAGTTGCGAACGAGTGACAAAATTGTCTCGTCTTCCGAAAGTAGAAAATGGGGGTGTACCAAGTTTGGGGGGGTGACCCCACCATCAAAGGTCGGCGATCCGTATCAAGGCTTGACTTTCTCGTGATTCACGACGGCGCCGGGGGGGAATGGGGTGACGTATACCTAACAAGAGGAACGCAAGTCTCCGAGGGGGGACTCTTTTCAAATAAAAGATGAATAAGTAGTAAAGCATCCATGGGTGGGAGAACATCTAACACCGTGATTTCAAGAAGAGAAAACTTTGTCTCTTACGCGGTAGGCAAAAGAGAGGTCTAAGTCCGGCGGGCAAAATCATGGTTCATTATCAGATCCCCTCGTCGGCCAACGGGCCTGTGTAACGAAAGGAAGGGAAAAGGGGGGCGCGCTTCGAGAAGCTCTAAGACGGGGGTCAGATAGGCGTTCAAGAAAAAGGGGATAGGCTGTGGCAGCGCGACGCATCTCTCACTCAATATATTAGAGATTGTAACTGAACAGAAGAGGGAGGGGGACCAGGGTAACGAAACGATGAAAAGGGAGGATACAGACCCTAAGTATCCAAGGCCCCAAGATGTCTCAATCAGGAATTATGAGACTAATGTTGAGCAGCGGGGGAAGAGCAACGGAGACCCTCACCCTACACAACGTTGCCGCAGGGGGGGGACCTGGGGAAAAGTTTTGTGCACGGTTGGTCAGAAGGTTCTCTGACGAAGAAAGGGGTAAGGTCTTGAAACCAACACCGGGAGCCCTCCTCTAGACGGGCGAGGAAGGACACCATCGAGAAGGTAAGATCTGAAAACATCAGAGAATCTGAAGGATAACGGAACTCTTTAAGCGATTGTACCACAGGGTAACCCTTTCGCGAAGAAGCAGAGCACAGAAAGTTTGGTCAAACTGGGATGAACAAGGGATGCTTCTCCTTCGAAACCTAAGCCTGGACTGGTACAGATACGAGGCGGGAGGGAGGGTTTCTTGGGGGGTTACTCGCCACTCGTATGGGCCGTATACCCCTATTAGAAAAGCGATTTAAAGGAAGGAGAGGGGGAGAAGAAGTGAGTAGAGGCTAAGCGACGCCACTCAGCAAGAAGCCTCCAAAGTTATTAACTAAAAGGAAGATTAAAAGCAAGCAAAGAGGTTGCAGAGAGGGGGGGGGCACGGAAGAGAAATTCCAGATTTCCGTCATCAGCTACACTCACTTAATAAGCTTCTTCAGCGCACGGGGGAGAGCGATTTGAATAGAGACCAAAAGAAGATCAGAGCTTCGTTGGGATGGCAAAGAGCACGTAACCTCCACGCACAAGTCTTCAAATTCAACTTTCTCATGGGAAAGGAAAAGACATCGGCATGGAAAGGCGCCAAGAAAAAACGATACGCGGGTGAAAGCCCTCCCCTTGGTAAATAACGGCGGGGGGGAATGTGAAGGGTCGAGAGGAGGGGGTAAAGAAGGGGTTGGTGGAACCAGCCCGCGAAAACGATCGCTCTGGATCGCCTACACTTCGTTCTGAGGAAGCGGGAAGGGGGAGAAACATTGGGATGGACGATAAACCGGGCTGAGGCGTGCTCGCCGGGGCCTATTTTTCATAGGAGCCGAGGGGGGGAGGGCAGAAAGAGTCTGAGGGACATAAAACCACAAGATATCTAACTGGGGGGGAAGGCGAGCTCGGAAGTTCCATAAGACCTATGACTCAAGTTGAAAATCGACCGAAGGAAGAGCAAGAACGGGAGAGGAGAAAGGGGCAAGGCGGGAATGCGAAGCAGGATAAGCCGAGGTGGGGGGGGAAGTCACGACGCGAAAAAGACGGCATAGCGCATGTCAGACTCTAAAAGTGAGTCAATACTCCAAAAAGCCTAAAGAAAAATTTCTCGGGAGAACTAAAAAAGCAAAGATTTAGCACTCAAAAGGCCGAGGGAGTTAAGCGAACGAATGAAACGTACGCTCGAACCTCTCGTACGGAGGAGCCTCTGAGCGTCAGGCGAGCGCAACCACGGACTAAAGGTCTTCGGAAACGAAGTGGGACGCTTTGTAGATAATGCTGCGAAAGCCAGGGTCAGGGTCTAAACAGTAAGGAGCAGCGGGACGGGAAGATAGTCAGCCAACAAATCAAAGCAAGCAATAGTATTTGAGCAAATGTTAAAGTCAATGACGAGACTTCTTGAATTGGAAGAAAGTCAGATCTAGAGGGGCTCTGATGATGACCGACTAAGGAACGGCAGAAGGTAAGGGCCAAAGCCCTTCCCAAAGTAGTGTCTTATGGGGGTTTTTTATTTGCCGTCCAGGAGGGTGAAACGAAGGAGGTCCATACCCCAGAAAACCACGCGCGAGTGGGCTAACAAACAGGCTGCGTGGGTCGTTTTAGTATGTACAGGGACGGAAGTCTCTCAGAAATAGCACGGGAAGGATAACCCAAAAGACAGCGACTAACGGAAATCTGAGGTCTACCACGGCAAAGAGGAAGGCAGGGAGGGAGGTCGAACGGTTCGTTTCGCACCCGGTAGCATAGGAAGCTAAGTTTCCTGCGGTACTCTTTGTGGGTTAACAGAGGATTAGACTTCAACCCTAACTTACAGTTTATCTCAAAAAAAAAAGTGAGTAACAAGAGGGATTAACATAAGGGGTCCTTGACTCGAGGCAGGGGGGGAAAAACAAGGAGGTACGCTCAAAAAGAAACCGGACAAGACTTAGAAAAACCTTCACACAGGGAGTGTCGATAGTAGTACTGAGCACAGACCCGGGAAGGAAGCGACGTGGTATCACCCTTTGGAGAGAAACAGAGAGGATAAATTAGTATCGAAGGAGGGGGGATCGTTCACCAGGAGATTGCACCGCTACGGCACCCGCTCATTCAGGCGGAGAAGGTGACGGCTGGGGGGGTCACTGTCGAGAAAATAGCGTCGGTCAAATCAGCGGGAAGGGGTTTCCAACATCTTTACGGCCTGAACTTAGAGGCAAAGAAACGGGAAAAATCAGACGAAGAACTCGTAATTCGGGCAAAAACCGAAAGGGAAGATGCAAACCGCTTCCTGAAACAGGGAACTGTCTTATGAGCGGGAGGGAAGAAAAAACGACAAAAAAAAAAAAAGAGATGAAGAAAATACTTGGTAGGGACGGAGCAGTAAAAGGAAACCCGACCGAGAAAATTGTTCAACTCCCGTCTAAAATTGAAGGAAAAATAACACGAAGAAGGGCAATACTAAGACCAGGATCGGGATCAAAAGCCTAAGTCGAGCCGCTCGCGTCACTGGTGAGACGCTATCTCAAGGTCTCCTTCTCGAGAGGTGGAGAAAGAGGGGTCAGGAGGCAAAGCTGAGGTCGAGGAGAGGACACATGAAGATGAAGAGGAAAGTCAGGTGAGATTCTTGCAACACTAAATCCTAGTCACTTAAAAGGGTGGAATCGAGGACGTACCGCACAGGTAAGTGAGAGGAGAGCCCCGAGATTTTAATTCACGGGCAGGAGGGGAAAAGGTCAGGTGAAAAGATGCCAGAGCAAAGCAGCAAGACGGGGCTTTGTAAAAAAATGTCATAGTGGGGGGGGGGGGGGGGGGGGGGGGGTGGGGCGGATTCAGGAAGCAGCGCCGACACGATCAAGAATGGGGAGCTAAGGGACTTTCCAAAAAAAAGAATCTTGACGCAAAAACCTCGGTCATAAGAAAAAAAAGCGCGTAGCAAAAGATGGGGGGGCACCAAAAGGGGAGCAGGGGTAAGAGGTGAACGAACGACGGCGCTGAAGGACCACGCGACTATACGAAAGCACGGTTGCTGAAGTCTACAAAAGAGCTTGATCGGGGTGGAGGAGGAGTTCGAAGAGGCAAATTCCTTTTCAGGCCGCCAGGGGGTGCTTGAAGGCAAGATTTCACAAGAAGAAGCAACCGGAGGATTGGAGTGTGCCCCCAAAGGAGGTTCCGGTAGCCCAAAACGTAAAGATGGCAGGCGGGAATGAGTGGCGCTGGAAGGGAAAGACCCCGCATGGGAGGGGACCGTGATTAGTGAAACGGCGAGCGCAGAACGACTATCGTAGAAGAAAACGTCAGATATTCCTGACTAATGTAAATGGGGGGGGAAAAAAAAGAGAAAGGGTCTTCTGTAAAACAGAATTCGGGGAAGAAGCAAGGCCCGGGGGGTTTAATATCAACGCTTAGTAGTTGTTGAATTTCTGTTTAGGATACAGAGGGGGGGGGAAAAGATCCTAATTCGGGAAGAGAAAAGTCAAGTTAGCCATCCAATCTATTTAACTCTCCGGGGAGGTTCCAGTACCCAAGCCACTCACCGATA
>Ga0179591_1353677_pt1 | contig 25743 bp, 23 predicted proteins | sample CZOMad2_1_08_16f_FD_182891 | JGI IMG/M metagenome (GOLD analysis project Ga0179591, IMG submission 182891) | Vadose zone soil fungal communities from Angelo Coast Range Reserve, California, USA - CZOMad2_1_08_16fungal (PacBio error correction) | ecosystem: Environmental > Terrestrial > Soil >...
CTGTGGTTTGTATCGTTGTCGCTCGCTTCCTCCTCTCAGGGGGCTTACTTCCGGGGCGTGCCTTGGGTAGTCGGGACCGTCTGGGCTTTTATACGAAGGGGCGTTCTTGTGGTCCCGATACGCTCAATCACGCGTGTCCAGGCGGACTCCCAACGCAGAGGCAACTTCTTCTGGGGGGTATATGGGAACCACGGGGGTTGAAAGGGGGAGTGCAGTCCTTCTAAGGCTACAGTTCACTTATCACGTGGAGAAATGACTAGTATAATTCCTACACATATAACACATCAAAGTCTAGAGACCCTCGAAAGAAAAAATTCCTATTTTGGGAAATAATATCCCAGCAGGTCTCTACCACTAACGCTGTTTACGGCCCTCGGAAAGAATCTCAACTCGAGTTAATGCATTTCAAGTTGGTTTGATCTCCTTCCAAGTTCCAGTTACTTGGTTCTAACAGGACATCTACATCGAAGGGCGGGACTTTTAATTTTTGTCCCCGCGATGCGCCCCAACGAAAAGGGTAGGAATATAGTTTCTCCGAACTATCAGCCAACCCTTGCCTGGGATAAAAAGTTTTCACCCTTCAAACGTAGTGTTCGCGGAACAGCCCGCAACACTGGCGTTTCCAAGTGCTTTAAAGTTTCACTACAAAAGAAAAGGGGGTATTATTCAAACAAAACAGCACATCACGAGGATTGTCACGGGGACTAAGCCAGCGGCTACACCCTCGGAAAGAATCTATGCGCGCGCGTCACAACGGCGCCCGTGGTCTGTCTAAGCTTTCGGGGTGTTTTATCCAAGGGAGGAAGCAACGAAAGAGGTCGGAGAAACGATCACGGCCGTCAATCTACGTCAAACAAGGACCACGCTAGGGACCAGTATGCGCGCGAAAGGACTGCGGGGGGGCCTTTTCCGCCTCTCATTTAAAGGAGTAATCCGGTGGGGAGCTAAGAAAGCCCCGGCAAGAAGGCACCACAGAAAGTGAGAGACAAAATAAACGCGCGCGCCGTGCAATCTTGGGATGGGGAAAGCGCCACGTACTTGTCACTCCAGGGAACTATTCGTCTTCGGCGGGAAGATAGGTGGGCCACAAGAGAAGGGAGGAGGGTCTCCAGAAAGAATAACGGAGTGTCTTCTTCTTCGGTTACAATATGGGGAAGAGTCCACTTAATTAAGAAGTCTCCCTCAATTACCTGTTCACTCAGAAGATTCAGTGCTCCAAATCAGGGGAGGTAAAGGTAAGAAAAAGGAAAAAAAGATAGGCGTCACAAAGAGAAGTTGGTCTCGCGAGGCGATCGGCCTTAGCGGCTGGCGAACCTTTAAAGTCAGGGGAAAAAAATACTTCAGGTTACGAGGGAGGTGGGAGGATACTGGAGAGGAAAAAGACACACCGAAGAGATTCTTTCTTGCTTTCACCTAGTTCGGACAGCTGAGGGGATGTTATGACAGAGAAAATAAAAGATGAGGAAGGAAAGGGGGTTTTCCCCAACTAGGCGACTTTGGAGAAGAATACCGGCTTTTGGACCTCCTCGGGCAAAGGGGGGGAAGAGAAAGAAAGACCATATCTCTGCGGAAGAATCAAGGAACAATCCTTTGAGAGCGAAAAAAATCCACTAGTTCTACATATCCCTTGGAAAGCATACTAAAAAAAAAATGTGGGAGGGGGGGGAAGGACACACCGGGGGAATGAGAGATCCAAACATCGATGTTGCGGAGGAAGTAGAATTGCTGTTTACAGTTTGAGGGAAAAATGTTCCTTGAACGGGAAAGGTTCGCAACTGGAGTATATCTCTCGGAAGCCGGCCAATTGAAAGGGAAAAACTAAGGAGAAGAAAACAGAAAGAGAAAACCTTGGGGAGGTTCCCCAGAAACAAGGATCCTTTTAATAAGGGAACCGGTAAAGGGATCGGTCGGGAGGACAATGAGAGGCGTCTGCGCCTTGAAGGGGGACAGGTTCCTCAAGAAACGTCTAGAAAGTCCAGAAGATCTACGCGTGTTTTCTTGATTGACTAAAAACCTAATTAGTAATACAATACCCAATCCAGGAACGAAGCAGGAGAATAGAAAGAAAGGGGACCGTTAGGTCCTTGGAAGCAAAAGACCGAATCTGGAAGTATTACTTCTAAAGAATCAACGGGGAAAAATGAACGCTGTCACCGACATTCGGCTTCGCTGATCAGGGGCGCTGGGGAAAAAAGGACTGGTCCAATGAGGATCTTAACAATGGCGTCAAGGTCGGGGTCTACGTATTAAAATACCACTCTGGTGCTTCGTAAAAGAGACCAACCTCGGTCTGATTCGTGCATAGAAAAAAACGGCGACCACCAACATACTGAACCGGGGCGGGTAATCTCCGGTGCATCACCAGTCTGGGGTCCCATGTTCGGAGGAAAAAAATAAAATAAATTAATCTTGCGGTATGCGGGCCCTGGGTCGCGGATCTTCGGGGGTTGCAAAACGGGTTGTGTCATCACAAAATCTACGCAAACTGCATCTGTGGGCCCGGAAGGGGCGCAAAAGGGACTTGAACAGTTCAACGGTGTACCTTCTGGTCCGAAGGTCATATTAACGGGTTCGGGAACCCGAGCTTTCCGGCAGCGGAGACAGCGATCCGGTCAGGCGTCGCAACGGTCTGGTCTGAGAGAAGGCAAACTCATTAAAACGAGCATCGAGTCAGAAGGTCTTGGGGGGGGATTTTTGCACATGGTGGTTGGGGGGGAGTAGCGCGAATTAAAATGGATACTGTCCCAAGCCCAACCGCAGCCCGGTTAAAGCGTCCAATACTACATCGGACAAATGGTTAGCCAAACTTAATTAGCAGCATGAGCTAAAAGCCTCACGACGGACAGCGGCGTGGGCGAGTTAAGCTTCGGAACTCTCATGGTGCGTTTCAACTATCTGCAGCAATCTCACTGATTCTAAAATAAAGGGGGCGCCACCGGGTGAACGGGGATGGACCGACCCAGCCGGACCATCGGGCCCGGCTTAAAAATGCACTTCCGTCCTATTCTACATACAAACCGCATGCCAAAGGCGGGAAACACGACCCGATGCATCGCCGAGGGAACGGGCGGAAGTAAAGCGGGGTCCCAGGGATGATAGGGGGGCACCCAATCCCCAACGAACCAGGGGCACCGCGGGTCAGGTTTTTGGGACCGCGAACAGGATCAGAATACCCCGGCAAAGAGCGCGTGCACAGTTCTGCCGATTGGGCTCGAGTTGGCTGTGGGTTCGAAGTTCCTGCTTTAAACGTCTCCATCCTCACTAACTAAAAGAGATACAGATGAGAAATGAAGTTGAAAGACAAATAGAAAAAAAAAGCAGAGCTACTAACTTCACAAAAGAAGAGCTACGAGGCGAGGCGGAATCGGAAAACGATAAAAGAAAGCTAATTCTGCGTAGAAAAGGGAAAGGAGAGCCTACAGAAAAAGACCTAGACAAAGGCGGGGAGGGGCTGGGCGGGTGGCAAAATCTTTGAGGACGAATGCCTCCAGATCCCGAAATAAGAAAAAAAAAAAAAAGAGGGATTCAGGAGATGTTCGGCTCTGTCAGCAGCACCTATCTCGGAACGATGGGGGGCAGAAGGACAAGAAGAGACCCAAGAAAGAGAAAAGAACGGTAAACTGAGTGGGTTTTAATGAGCGAGGACTCCAATATTAATGCTCGCGGGGAGTGTTGGTTGGTCGCGCACATACTTTCCGACCTTCTAAGCGGAAGGGGGTTTTCCGGGGAATGGGAAGAAGAAGGGAGATGGAACTGGACTTCTAGGGAGCGCGAGTTGCAACTACCTCGAGAGGGAAATAAAAGGATGGCGGGGAGGAATGAGGAGAGACGGGAAGACCGTCCTTCTCTATTCGTGGGAAAGCAATGAGACGGCTATTTACGTGGCAGGGGTGGGAAGGAGGGGGTCGGGCTATCAGTAGGCCGCGCCAGTGATGAATAGGAGAGGAAATCTGGGGTTTTCGGGCATCTTTTCATTCTGGGGGGTGGTTTATTTTACTTCGGAGGAAGTGACAAGGGTGAAGAGAGACAGTCCGCCATGGGTGAATTAAACGACCCATTTCTCTTAATGAATTAGTCCTATTGCTGAAGGGGGGGGGGGGGAAAAAAAAAAAAAAAAAAAAAAATTACAGGGGTTGAACATGCGACGGGGCCCTCTCCAGGCCTTTTCGAATCAATGGAAGAGAAGGAGATAGAAGGTCGGACAACACAGGGTGTTAGAGGTCAGGGCGGGTTTCACTGGCTTCGGTGTTATCCTGACGGAAATCTCCATGGGGGGGGGGGGGGCAAGGAGAGGGAGGGCAATGAGAAATGAGGAAAAAATTGGAACAAGGAAAAAAAGGTCATTACTACTGACTAGGATACCGTAATCATACAGTGAGGGAGTCCTCCATCCCTTAGAATGAGGAAGCTGCCCTACAGCTTACACGGTTCCAGAAGAAAAAAGGTAAGAGTACAAGGAAAAGGGGGGGGGGGGAGGACAGGAGATACCAAAGAGAAAACTGAAGTACAGAAGGAAATACGTCGGGAGTGAGGAGGCAGGGTACAGGGGTGTTAGGACAAACCGTTTTTTTAGGTTAGAAGAAAAGAAGGGGGGGGGAGAAAACGGGAGGAGACAAGGGGAGAAGGGGAAGAAGTGAATGCGACGGGGCCCATCGGGCCTAAGGGTGATGAAAGTTCGCCCCCAACCTAAGTAGTAAAAAGAGGGAACAGAAAAGAGGACAGTTGTCATAGAATAGAATGAGAAAAAAGAGAACAGCTTGCGCTTAAAATCAAAAAACGGGGAAGTGTAGAGCTCTGGTGATTCGAAAAGTGGTTGGTAAGAAAGAACATCGGAAATTCTATTTACTCAGAGAGAGAAGAGAATACAGAGGGGGGGGGGTGTTGGGGTGACGGGTCGGACGGAGAGGCAGCTTTGCCGGCCGCGGGCGGACTCAAGGAAGCCATGTGAGCAAGGGCAAGAAAGAAGGGGGAGGGAAGTGGGAGAAGAACGCTTAAGGTTGGAAAACCAGGCAACCAGAGGTCGATCGAGGAAGCCGGCCGTTTGGGGGGCGGTGTAAGAGATGCGCAGAAAGGAAGGGACAGGGGAAAGACGAAGGGGGGCCCTGAACTTAGAGGGGATTTCTGAGAAAGGGAGAAATTTAAGTTAAAAGAGTCGCGGGTCCCTCGTGGGTTGGACGTCGACTTCTAGGGTAAGGGAGTTTCTTCTAGTCCGCCAGAAACAGGGTGGAGGGGAAATCATGTATCTCAAAATGGGGGGAAAAAGTCAAAACAAAAAGAAAGGAGGTGTTCTCGACAGTCTGTTGTGGGAAAAAAGATACAGGTTTGAACGGCAGGGGGGTTTCATCTTTACCAGAAAAGGGACAGGGAGGGACGGGGGGTGGAAGGAGGATGGGGTCGTTTGTCGGCTGCTGTGTGCCATAAAGCTTAGGAGGAGAGACCTAAGAAAAACCGTCTAAGGTCGATGGAGTATGGAATACAAGAGAAAGAGGACAAAAACGAAGGAGGAAGGGGGGGTGTAGGTTCTGGGGGTGGGAAAAAAAGGTAAGTCGGGTTTATGGGACAAACCACGAGAGGACGTGGGCGGACGATCGGACAACCAACACGATGGAGGTACTTGCTTGAATGGTAAGAGCCGCACAGGAACGTTTGGAAAAAAACTGACCTTAGACGTATAAAAGCATTTGGGGGGGGGAGAAGGGAATTGTCGGTTGGGTGCCCGTCGAGAATGATCAGAGACGAGGGTCAAAGGAGGGGGGAAAAGGTGGGTGACAGGCGGGAGAAGAGTCAGAATCCATCTCGTCGCGCCGGAAGATCAAAAAATTCGGGTGGTCGCGGAAAAGAAGTTTTCCCACAGGAGCGAAAAAGGACGAGGAAGGAGCACGGAAAACTGCTCACAGGGGGCTGGCGGAAGACGCAAAGATTCTCGCGCGTGGAAGGGTTCCAGATTCGAGTTTTGCCTGGACCGGGCCGTCGAGCGACCGATTAGGAACTTACTAACTGCAGGAAGGGAGGTTCACCTAAGACAGGAAGGGAAAGCTAGTAAATCAACTTTGGATCACCGGCGAGGAGGAGGATCGTCAAAAGCTGGAGGTCATAGGCTCAACAAGGCAAGGAGAAGAAAGAAACCGTTGGCGTTGGGAGAGGGAGATAAGGGAGAAGAGGGGTCCTTCTTTCCTCTAGGCCGTGATAGTCGTGAACGGTTGGGGGGGGGTGTGGGAGGAAGCAGAAAAAAAAAAGGGAGGTACTGGGAATAAACTTCAAGCACTGACAGCATGGGTATCTGTTCTTCCCGTAACAACTAAGAAGAAAGTGGAAAGGTAAATAATCAGGATGGTCTTCAATGGATGCGCGAACGACGCGTTGAAATTTCCTGACATCTGGAAAATGAATCACGCAGGGAGGCACGAGAAGGGGGCGATTGAATCGCAAAGAAAAAACCGGGTAAAGTTGGGTGAAACCACGCATTAAAGGGGATTAGAGGGTCAGCGTGACTAAGACTTGGGCGATAGAGGATCTTTCTTATACGAAATCGGAAGGGTATGAGGGAGGGAGGGATACGGTTTGGGGTCTGGTCCTTCTAGATTAAAAGAAGGGCTAGAAGTCCTCCCATAAAGGAGGCTGACGGAGAAGAGTCGGGCAAACCCTCAAGGACGCCTATCACTATTTGGTTAATCAATACTTATGCTGAATGTGAGAGGGGACACCCAAGCAGGGGAAACTCAGAGTTTAAATACCTCGTCAGGCTAGGAAGCTTCGAGTCAGCGACAGAAAGGTCAGAGGGAGTCAGAAAACCTGAATGAAAATGAGGAGTTTGACTGAGGAGATAAAACCTCGCAACACAGGGGATGTAGTAAGATGCTCTGGAAAAGTTCAAAAAGTCTCCCATGAACACTCATAAAAAAAAAAAGGGGAAACTGAAGTTGAAAAAAAAGTGAATCCGCCTCTTTAAAGCATACTGGGGGAGGTCTTCACAATGTACGACCCTTCGTCACCTTATGTGGAGGAGGGAAGAAGACGAAACTCAGCAAAAAAAGGCCTTCTTTCTTAGCCAAATCTCCATCGTGGTCGCAGAGGAGGGGACAATATCGGCGCGTCCTTTTACCGAACTTCTCACGAGACCGGTGTAGAGAGAAAGGAGCAAGGCGAGAAAAGACGCAGCAGCACGGGAAGACTCCGCCTAGGTGTCTGGGCATAGATCCTAACGCACTGAGAACTTAACCCGACCGCTCAGAGATCATCCGGTACCGGGATAGCACTCAAGGAGAGGGGGGCAGTCTCCAAGTTCCAATCGGACACGCAGAGGTCTTCTGGTTTTAAAAAAAGGAGCTCCCTAACGTCGCTCGCGGTGCGCCGCCTGAACAAACACCGGCCTTAAAAAGTTGGGGAAACACGAAGAAGTCCCAAATACCCGGGTGGAGTTCAACAGGAAAAGAGGGTTGGGGGTTGAAACAAATCAACGAAGACTTTATCATCGGATAAGGCCCTCCGGATACACCGGGAAACTATGCATCGGAAAAGGAGGGAAGCTGGCTGATAAACCTTTAACTAACCTTTACGAAAAAATACGGTCGCCCCTAGCTATGACATGCTCGAAGGGCAAAGGGGCGATTCGGGTGCAAACCTTAGAAGGGGGGAGTCGACTTGAAGCTCAGACTGAAGGACCGTCACCACCTCCTAATCACTGGCAACTGCAGTCATCTTGTATGGGGCCGCGGCACGTTAATTGCACGTCCCAGGGGATTGAGCGTCCGAAGGGAAAGGGTTCGAAGCTTCAGGGAAAAGTAATCCTTTCTGAGAGGGCTATCAGAGTGGTTAGAGGCCACCTTCCTCGCCCGCCGCTCACCTGGGCACCGACGGGTGAAAGGGGGGAAAGGTTCAAGAGTAAGACTCTACCAAAAAAAAAAACAATGTCCCACATCTGATAATTCCTAAGGACCGTCTGATGCGGAAAAAAGGGACCAAAAAAAAAGAAAACACGTTACTGAGTGGTTCGGAACTAGAGAAACTCAAACGCGGTCGCGGGGGGGGGAGTCACATCAACAGCGGCAGATGACATCTCGAAACCACAAAGGGTCCTGGGTGCGCGCGACTGGTGTCGAATCAAGACCGGAAAATTTCGTGAGAGGCTCAACTTGGGGATGAGGTGCGAAAATGACTCCGAGCGCTCTTGAGAAGGCACCGGGCGGAGAGAGAACACCACCTCCCCGGAGAAAATAGCCAAGCTCGCGCACCGAATCGTTAATCACACCTGTAGTTGTGGAGCCTCGGGCAAACCTAGGACGAGCAATGCCTGTCTTACTTTTGGGCAACTGGAAAAAAAAGGGGGTCGAAGGTCTCGGAGAGAGCGACGGAACCGCCAGTTGGGGGAAAGCTAAATCTAAAAAGCGACGACAAACCTCGCGCACAGTTGGATGGGGAAAAAAAGCAAAAAAGTCCTTTAGCGTATTCGGCCCAAGGATGGCTCTTTCCCGACAATGTTCCCAACGTCCAGTAGCCTGCCAGAGAGAGACGACTCGGGGTTGGGACTTTCGGAGGGTCGAGGAGAAAAAAAAATACCTATCTGAAAGGCAATGTCAAAAATTCATTCACCATACAGGGTTGAGGAACCTCATCTCGAGAAGAGATACTGCCGTGGTGCCGAAAAAGAGGTCAACGAGGGGGTGAAATTTGACGAAGGGGGACCAGGGGACAAGGTTCGGATTGAAAGGGGAGACAGTACTACCTAGAGAGGACAACGCTGTTCAGGGTTGAAAGAAAAGACTCTGGGGGGGATTAAAAGGCATCTAGAAGCAAACAACCGGGCCTGAAAGGGTACGTCCAGGGGTTGGAGCCGCACTTGCCAGTCACCAGTGGCGGTGCGCCAGAGTAGGAGCTAACTACACACCAGAAAGTCAGGTGTTCAAAAGAAGCTAACGGAAGTCAGGAAACAACGATGTCCTCGAAACCTAGGAAGCTACGCAGACTGCATCTGGAAAAACGTTGCGCTCGACTTTCAAAAAACTACGTGGAAAAAAGACAGTCTTCCTCAGGAGGGCCAATGTTGGGGAAAAAGGGGTCGGGAAAACATTAATGGAATCGAAAAAGCTTTGACTGTAGGCTAACGCAGGAAGGAACGAGTCCAACGTCTTGTAGGCCGTCACGAAATCCAAAGGTATAAAGGGAACCGGCGACCAAAAATCGAAAAACTGACTATCTGGCAGCTAAAGCCGGTGGGCCAAGCCGGTTCACCTGCTGCTGCACAGCATCCCGAAGGGGCTCGCTTCAAGTTCCACTTGTTCACAGCAGGTTTCGGATACTATCGGAGCAGATGGCCGACTTCATTCAGAGAGAGGGGGGGGGAGGAAAGATCAGGGGAGATTTCTGCCGCACACCACATAGGCCCTTACCTGGGTATCCGGAGGGAAAAGAAAGGATGCCCAATTGAAAAATCACGAAAAAATGCGGAAAACCCTTACCCACTGCTTCACCACTATACCCGGATGAGGCGGTGACTTAGACGGTCAACGGCTTAACCTGACGGAAAGAACGATGTTCCCCTGAAGCTGCCGAGGAGGCGTTGTTGTTTGGGAAGCCTCAAAGGGAAGAAATGCTAGAAAAAACGAGCTTCGAGCCAGAGGCGGAAGTTGCCGAACCGCTCTCCAGAAAAAAAAGAAAAGAAAACTCCTCGACATAAAACAAAAAACTCGAGCTCCCGTCTAAACCGCAGTGGATAAGAGCCCAAACCCACTCTCAGGATCGCAATGGCGCATGGCTCGGCGAGAAAACACCCATCACCACTAATAAAAAAAAGGGGGGGGCAGGGGGAAAGAAGAAGACTTTGCGTATTCCTCAGGACAGGGACACACCACAGAAAGAAAAGAAGATGTGGTGCGGGGCGAGGAAAAGGAACGCCTGCACGTGAAACCCACAACCAAAGCATACAGAAAAGGTGCTGGTTTTATGCTCTCCTATCAAAAAGGGGGCTTCCTTCGTGGGATTCGGTTGAAGCAAGACATATTCAAAGAGCTTCAACTCTAGGGGGGTAGGATCCTAGGAGAACAGGGCTTCGGTCTACTAACGTCAAAAGGGGTCTACAAGGGCGAGTCCGGCCTGAGCTTGACACGAAAGGTCCTGCTAAAAAGTCTTTCAACTGTGACGGAAAAAAGGAGGAGGCCTTGTCCCCGGCAAAAAGGGTAAAAATGCCCTGCGAAATAAAAGGCGGTTCTTGCGGACCAGCAGGTCATGCGGGGGTGAGTACAAGAACCTAAATGAGAAAAAAATTAAACCTTAGCATCACCAGCCTTAGAATGGGTTAATAAAAAACGTAAAAGCTCGCCACGTCGCGCTTAATAAGTCGTCCCCTTGCGGAGGCACGAAAATTGAACGGGAAGGAAATCCTCTAACAGATCAGACTCGGCTGATCATCAGCCACGCGGCAGCTACGAAACTCAACGAAGGCTGGCAGGGATGAAAACGGGGCCTCCAGCCGATCGCGGCTTAACTTAGGAATTGGGACAGTCCCAACAGAACCTCAAGAGCGTAATAGAGCCCTGTAAAGAACGGGTCTGCCGCCGGCAAACGGATCTGAGGTCTGAACAGGCAGAAATCTCCAACCAGGACAATGATGTCAAGAGGGAGTTAGGCAAACAACGGAGAAAGTACAGGAGCGCAAAGGGACGGGCCACAGATGGCCGTCGGCGTAAAAGGTAGGTCGTTGGGTAGAACATTTCATAAAACTTATAATTACCATCCGGTGGACCGAGAATCAGAGCAATCCCCCGGGGATACATTCGTCAAAGGACATCGGCATCCGGGGGGAACTGGTGATGCAAGGTGCGAGAAAAAACCGAGGTGCATAAAAAAAGGGGCTCCACGATCGAAAGAAGAAGCACTTGCTTCTGAAAAAAAAGCACAGCTTGGAAGAGATAGTCGGAGAATGGTCGAAGCGACGTCAGTCCAGGGCCCCGTCCCGTAAATAAAACGAAACTCGATGCAGAGAGGGACACCACGAATTCTAAAGACGCGGATGAGGTCTCGAAAGTGGCCTCCGGTGAGCAGGAGCCTCCTGAGGAAAGCTGGGTTGCAGTTGAAGACAGAGGAGTAAGTGGGGGGCAAGGGACAAATCGCTGGGGGGGGATAAAAGGGGGAAAGAAGTAGAGAAACCAGAGCACAATGCCGGAATGTACTCGGGGGGGAGGATAATCAAGACGAAAAGGCGGAAAAAAAAAGACCTTACAAATTAAATGATGGATCCCTTGGAAAACATCTGGGAAGTATCTTTTAAGGGGGTCGCAAGGGAGGGTTGGGGGATAGTCACTCCAAGGGGGAGGGCGGCAATCTCCGGAGATTCTACCATGACAGACCACTGTGGGAACCCAAAAGTAACCCAGAAAGGCTCTTGATAGAGGAGGTTTGGGGGAAGTCATACGGTGCCAAGGAAAGTTGTCAATAGGGGGTAAGAAATCAATGGACGCTCAAAGTTTTCCGGCGGAGTGGGTATGGGGGCGCGAGCCCGGTTGGGGCGCTAACAAATCAAAGTAACAAAAAAGGTTAAGAGGAAAGCTTCTGGACGCGTCTCCAAACAGTCAGACAACGCCGGAGCCTTGGTGTAGGTAACAAGATGTCCGGCCACACTGATAAGTACGAGATGGGTTGACGGCAACGAGCCGTAAAGGAAGCTGAGGCTACAGCTAAGAAAGAAGATCAAAGAGCAGGTGTATTCCTTGCGTCAATGTCCTCCAGCCGAAAGAAGGGGTCCAGGTTGGCTCGGGAGGGAAAAGTACCAAACGAGGTTTGGGGCGACTTTTTCTCGGTTGGAGAAGGTCGATAGTGAGAAAGGTTAGAAGGCTGGACACGGAGGGTCAACCATTTGAAAAAAGTAAGTTCATCTCAAAATTATTATTCTCGCAAGGATTCGATTCCTTGTCAGGAGCTTCGCATTCACAAAAACACAACAGGTCTAAATCAGAGACTTAAGGAGGCAGGGAAGAAAGAATATGACGGCCGGAATGGGTCATTGAGAAAAAAGGTGCATTGGACTCTGGCCCTATATAACACGTGGGGACGTCCTCTAAAAGGTCGGCCCGTGATCGCAGGGTGGACGTCGCATCTGGTCTCATCTCTGGGGTGATGGCTCGCAGCGGATAGGTCTATACCCTGAAGAAAAACTAACTAGACGGGAGGAGAAAAGAAGGGTCGAGAATAAGGCATAAAAACCGGGTGGACGAGTTCCCGGGAAAGGACATAACGTCGAACGGTGCGTTGGGAACTAATACAAAAGTGGGGGTACTTGGGAACCGCGTGGCTTAAGGGGACGGGGGTCTGTTCAAAAACGACAGCCGGGTTCCAACCTGAGCCAAAGGCCTGTGTAAAAATCTCCCAAAAGAGGGGGGGAGTTGAAGCCGATAGAACTCAGAACTCCTTTCCAAACCGATGCCCTTCAGGATGGAGGGGAAGGGGGCGCCAAAACACCCGGTCATTTGCCGGAAGGAAGAAACCGGAATGCGCCTGGGGGAAGTCAGCTCACAAAATCAAAGGGACTATGCAAGGAAAAATAGGGTCCAAAGAGGTTGAGAGAAAGAGGCGCGATACTTGTGTATGGATTGGGGAAAAGCGGGCCCTCTTCAAGTTCAGTTTAAGAAAAATGAAAACTGGTTGTCCAATAAAAAACAAGACGGCGATACGCGGTCAACACCGGTCAGCGCGACCAAACTTGTAAAGATGGGGGGACGACCAGAAACTGACAAGAAGTCGTAGCTAGAAACCAATCCGGTTGACGACCGCGTGTCAGTACGAAAAAGAAAAAAAAACAACTTGCAGGAAAAAACGCAGGCTCAGGCTACAAAAAATGTCAGCGAATCCATGTGAGGAAACGGGCATACGGGGGAATCGGTTGGTTGACATGTGAAGGGGGAAGTACCTTGATCAGAGGAACAAGAAAAAACGGAGGGAAAAGAAAAAAAAGATACTGCAGCCTCGGAGGCAAAAGGCAAACCTAAGATAAATGTTGGTTAAAAAAACCAGACTCGAGTCCGCGGTACGGTCGCCGCGATGATCAGCGAAAGGTCATTACACCCGGGTCTCCCCCAAACAATAGGCGTAAGCGCAAAAAGAAACCGGAGCGTGGCGAACGAGAAAGTGCACTTAAGGACTCATGGTTAAGCTGAAGGGGTTTACCGCGTCGCCGGCGCCTCCTGGAACGGGCACTTATCAAGAGGACCCTTGGTAAAAACGACATTCAAAGGCAAGCAAAAATTCTCTCAGCCCGAAGCGACCGCATTCCGCTGTGACAACATCCTCGTAAGAAAAAAACAAGTGGGGCCCAGTTACAAAATGAAAGCCCAAAGCTCAACAGGTTCCGTTTTGGTAAGACTAACCTTGGGAGGGCGCCCTCCAATCCCATCGGGCCGGCGCGGCCGAGGAGGGGCGATTCAAGGCTCAAACTGGAAGGGGAAAACGTAAGTAACACCGGCCTGTAGGCTGAACGGGTGTCAACCGGGGTTCGGAAACATCCCCTACCCTGGAGGGAAAGGTTGGGGGAAAGCGGGGAAGTTGTTATGTCCCCAACATCAAAAAAAAGGGGGTCAAAGGAAACTCCTTGCCCTCAAAACAAACGCTTCCTATAATGTGAAGGTCTGTGAAGCCACACTGGCCAGTTTTCTGAGGGCGTCATAGTAGGTGGGGAGAAAAAGGAGACCACGACCGAGGTCAGGGAGGGAAACGCGTCTATACCCGACATGCATATGTCAAAAAAAACACTAAAGAGATTTTCAAAAGAAAGTAGGACTCTATTTTCAAAAAACTAGGACTGAGGGAAAGCCTAAAAAAAACATGACACGAAGCGCAAGAAATTGGGCGAGGCGCGGCACTGCACGTCCTCCTAACCGTCGGCGGGGAAGGAAGGGCAAGGGACGAATAGGACTAACCCAAATACTTTGATCGGAAAAAAACGAAAGATGGTAGGAGGGAGAATTCCCTGACGTGGACTAACCGCAGGCAGACCCGAGGAGCTAGGGAGAGGGTAAAAAGGCCTCAGAAAGACATGCTAGACGGGACTCACGACAAGAAAATTCGGGGGGGGAAACCGCAGGGTGCGGAGAACCGTAAAAGAGCCGTAAGGCTTGCGGCGACCACAGGGTACACCGAGGCGACTTCTGGGGAAAAGGGGATATCTGAGAAAACACATCTCCGGAGGGTGCGCATTTTTCACTATCTAAGTCGAAGACAATAATACCTAAAAAAGAGGTCAAAACAGATGTGGAAGATGATTTGAAGAAAGGAAAACAAAAGCCCAGGGGTCAGGCACAGCGGGCAAGGTTGTTATGCTGCTAGACTCAGCTGTCATCTATCAAAATCCGGAAGAGAGCCCAAAATCAAAGAAAAAGTCCAAACTCTGCAAGGTCCATTGATTGGGGGGGACAACGATGACAACACCCCGGGAAGCAACTCTAGGGTTCTAACCGAGGAAAAAAACCTGGAGGGGGAAAGCACTAACTCCGTGAAACTTTGGGTGAAGGGCAGGAGGAGAGTGTACAGATGGTCTAGAGGCGAATAATCTCCAGAAACCATGGCCAGGAGGAAAAGAATAAGCACACAAAGGAGAACTGCTTGGGGTGGACCTTTACGGTTTGAAAATACGAACATGAATAAATTTTCAAGGACGGCGAACCGGTGTCTTAAGCTGGGCGGCACATTTGACATAAAATGGAGGAGAGGAGGGCCGGGCCTGTTCCCAAAACTCTGGAGGGCTACCGGTGGAAAGTTCGGTTTTGGTCCTAAAAAAGGTAAAGTCGAGACACTACATCCATCCTTGTGAAGGTGCTTTTCTCCCTTAAAAGGTAGGTCTCGACCAAGAAAACGAATCTAAAAGCTTCAAAAGTTAAACATGCAGGGGAGTAACACCGTCAAGGAGGTATTAGCGGAGGCAGGGCATCTGGATGGCGCGTATGCGACACTCTCACACTTCGTAAAGAAAAACGGGAGGGAGGGAAGTAAGCCGCATTTAGAAGAAGTACTTGCAGAAAGGAATATCCACAAAGGAGAATCGGGGGTAGGAAGGGAGGTTTGGTTCCTCACACTTCATGTCGGGAAGAGGCTAGGAAGTAGGTCAATAAAAAAGGGGGACAGGATTCGATGGATAAGGGCCAGGCATATACGCTGGTGCATAAAAAAATGTTGTGAAAACCTACAACGAAGGACCTCTCGCCGACGGGATCTGGGAAGGAAAGTGTGCCTCCGGTGTCAGCTAGGGACTCTAAGGTACACGCACAGGAGGGCTTGTGCCGGAGAAGTGCAAGATCTGCGGGCAAGAGGATAAATAAGGATGGTGAGAGGAGCAAACGACTCTTTTATATTAAAAAAGGGATTCAAAGAACGTTCGGTTGAGGTGCAAGGGCGCATCGAAGGGCGAATAAAAAGGCTCTTCTATACGGGAAAGGTCAAGGAAAAAAAACCGCAGAACGTCTGGAAAGAGCGCCTGCTGCTAACTCCGGGAGGGAAGGGAACGGGAAACAAAGAGAATTCGGACAACAAAAGGCAGAAAATCAATTAAAGGAGGAAGACGGTTCGGTGTCAGGATCCGCAATAACGAAGGCAAAGAAGGGGGGGGGGTGAGGGACGTAACCTTTTTACGTATTAAAAGTGTCCCTGGGGATACGGGGCTAAAGCGAAAGAACCCACGGTCCATGTCGCGAAGCTACACACGATAGAGGGGATAGCTAGGGGAAAACAAGACGCGGATCGCCGATTCATAACAGCGAGTCAAGCGGAAGAATACCTGCTCGCAAAAAATGAATGCCTTCTAATTCTGAGAGGGTTCTGAATCGGACTGACCGAACCCTCGAAAGAAAAAAGATCCAGAGCGACACCAAGGGTGAAGACACGCAAAAAAGACAGAAGCTCCAGGGTCCTAAGAGACGTCTTCTTCCATCGAGTAAATCTCAGTCGGCAGCAGCAGAAAAAAAGGTCACCAATTGGGTGGGCTTGGGGGGGGGGGGGGGGTGGTGTGCGCTCCAGGAAGTCAGTCGGAAAGGATCATCAGTGATCTTCCCGAAAGCAAAACGAGAACCCAGGGAAGTGAGGCTGGGAGATCCGCGACAGAATCTCCTAAAACAAATCAAAAAAAAAAAAAAGATTGATAGGGAAAAGATGCAGACGGCCTCACAGACAGGAGAGTGTAAAACCTGCACCCAAAAGCTCAATAGGTGCTGGAGAAGAAAAGCAAATGTCGTTATCTACTCCGACTAAGCGCGACATTGGAACGAGGAAAATACTTCAAAAGATGCGCTAGAGCTGGAGGAGAAGCGCGCTAGGCGGAAGGGAGCACTGCGTGGGAAATTGGAAACCTTAAAAAAATCGTCAATATTCTCATCGTGAGGGCCTTTTACACTACAAAAAGGAAAGAAAAAAAGCCAGCGGAGCAAGCAATTCAGAGAAGGTTAAAGGACTAACGGTCGTGTATTGCATTGAAATCAAACTAAAAAAACAATATGGAAAGAGCCGCGAGTGGGGCTCGTGGGGGGGAAGCGAGGTCAGGAGGGGGGTGGTATGTATAAAGCGTAGACCGGTACATTATCGGTCACATCGGGATCATAGTCAGTCAGGCTCACTCCGTAAAAAAGGTCTAAAAAAATGAGCTCTGGAAGCCAAAGGAGGCAGATAGTGTAAAACCGAACCGAATGAGATTGCTAGTTACGAGAATTCTTCCGGAGAGGTCAAAAAGACGCAGGAGAGGGAGGTCGGACACAAGTCTGTTGATAGCGCGAGGAAAACTTTCTGAGGGGGGGGTAGGCATGGACAGGGGATTGCTAACAGGTCTGAAACGGAGAGTACGACTGGAAAACAAAAACAAGACTGATTCCAGAATTATAGAACTAGAACAAATGTAAATCAACAGGTGGTTCTGTTGCCCGAGCTACCAATAGAAAGTATAAAGGCTTGCCACCAGCTTCGCCAGTTCTCCGAAAGGTAATAGTACATGGCTGAGGCGGAGCCAAAGGTCACCCGCGACTAAAGGAGCGATCCGAGCAGGATGAGGTCTGAGGGGGTTAGGACAGAAAAATTGTGGAACATCCTAGAGGTCCGAAAAGCCTGGGAAAAACTGATCCTTCAACTGGCAATTCAGGGTAGAGGAAGGAGAAGTACTCTTAAATAAAGAAGTATTGAAAAAAATGGTCAGATTCCACAATAGTCCCAAAGATCCGGGGGGTGGGGAGAAGAAATGCGTAGCGAGCAGCCGGTGGGGGGCTGCGGAAACCGCGGCTCAAAGCGAATACGGACTGAGGGTACTTAAGGGAAGAAAAATAAAGCAGACCATCAATCACACAAGAAAATCTGGGGGAAAAAAGGAGTTACTGTCCCAAGGAGAGCGCCTTAGGCCGATCTGCTTCGTCCTCACAATGATACTAAGCCCTGGAGGAGGATGACAGGCTTGTCTTATTGGGAATGGGTCGGGAAAAAAGAAAACGGCGTCTATCAGAGGAAGGAGCCGACGTTTTGTAAGGAAATGCTCGCTTGAAGGGGGAAAGACAAGAAGATTGAAACTCAGCTCAAATGCAGATCGGGGGGGGAATGGTAAAAAACGGAAACTGCCGCGGTCTCTTTGGGGGACCTTGGAGAATTGAGTGGGGAAGGGAAAAAATGGAAGCTGGTTTACTAGGGTCTATCGAGCCATAAAAAAAGAACCAGAGGGCACGTACTGTTTTCACCAAAGAAAAAAAAATCGTATTGCGAACGAACAACACGTTTGAGGAAAGAAAGAAACCAGAAGGGGTGGACGCCGTCGGTGTGGGAAAAAAATACTCCATTCAAAGGGGGGGGGGCCCTGTGGCGGTTTGGGAGGTGAGGATCGCCAAATGAAAGGTCATAGAAGCAATATCATGATAAAAAAACCATTGAAAAGATCGGACAAAGCATTCGGTATGGCGTTCTCATACAACCCCCGTTTTACAAAAGAAGGTGGTAGTTCAAAGGGCAGGGAACAAGACGGTAGCCGTAACCGAAAGAGGGGGACCACAAGACCTCGGGTGGGTATGAAGGAGAGCTAAAAAAAATCAAACTCAGGGGGGAAAAAGTTCCTGGGTGATGTCGCGCAAAAGCCGCAAGCAGTCAAATTGCTACAGTCTAGGGGGAAAATTGCGCGTGGGAGGGGACAGGGTCAATTGAAGGTCGATGCATTGAGAGGGGGGAGACCTGAAAGTCACGCGGCGGTCACAGTGGTGACGAGCTGTCGAAATTGTCAAGGGAAAATAGATGATTCTCAACCGATAACGGCTATGTCCTGGTCAGCGTGAATAAAAAAAATCAGAAAAAAGTCACACTAGCTCAAGACCGCGAAGAAGAACGAACTGCTCAAAGGGGAAAGGGGCAATTAAAGTGCAAGGAGAGAAATCGGATCACTGGGGCGCTTCACTAAAGGGGGTTACTTGGGTTTACCGAAGGAAAAAAACCTAAATCTCATTGACCGGGGATCGAGTCGAGAAAGACTCATCAGGTTTCATCCAGCTTTAAACTGGAGAGGAAAAGAAGGTTATTTAAGCGTAAAAGAAGAAATGTTCATTTTTTCATACACCATAAAGTCTATAAAAGGAAGGGGGGGGCTAGTCTCAGGAAAAAAACTCGGTTCTAGTTCAAAAATTCAAAACACGGAGTGACCTGGGAAAAAAAGGGTTGAGGAAATCATACCAAACCGGGGCGGAACCGTGGAAAAAGCTTACTTGTCCACAGGGAGAAATAAAAAGGAAAATGTCCCGAAAGATTTGGGGGGAGTGGACTCAAAAGCGTACACCACACAAACCCTGTAGGGCTTTCATTTCAAAAAGGAGGGGAAGGGGCAAAAGAGTCGATTTGTCAAGGTCTCCAAGCAGCAGAAAATTTAAAACGGATATAAAAAGAGGAAAAAGACAACGGGGCGAGCGGATCGGGCGAGACTGTCCGAAACTTTTCGGGTGATAAGAGGGATAACTGACCTAATGAGGGGGTCAGGAGGGGTGCGAGATACTTTTAGGTGGGGGGGTGGTCAGCAGGAGGTCTAACACGCGAGTTTCAGGGACAGGGGGGGACAAGGAAAAGAGGGCTACTAAAAGGAGGGGTCAGACCAAACGGGCCGATCGGGGGGAAGATGCTGGGAAAAGACCGCCCCGGCTGGTCGTAGCGTAATCTGGGAAAAAAAGAGAAAGTTTGAAGGGAAAGAGGGGTTTTTGCAATCCGTAAGAATAGATGGATAATGGCTCACGTAAAAGAGGTATCATTCATGTCGCAGCCTTGGTCAGTTCATTTAGGCTGGAGTAAACATTTTTTCTCATGCGAGGGCATCAGATCAACCACCACCATCCTTATTCTGAGAAGAAAAAAACTGGGAACTATAACGCCGGCCGCAGATCGCCGGCACAGAAACTTGCAACTGAACGGACGTCCGGCAATCATCTGCATGAGATGCCTAAAAAAAATGCAGGGGTCGGGCTAGAGCTCTCCCAAACGTGTGGCAAAGCGTGGGAATAAGAAAGGAAGAATAACAGGTAAGGTTTCAAACCCCCTAGGGAAATGATACGCTCCGCATTGTTTTTAATGCTTGAAGCAGTAGCCACAGGGAAGTTGGTAAAAACTTTCACTATACTGACCTTGGGAGGGGGGAAGACATGGTACATGAACCGAAAAAAGGAGAGCGACAGGCCGCGACAGTGAAGCTGTACGAGTATCGAAGGCACGCCACCTAGGAAGGGGGAGCAGGGAAATCGGGGACTAAAAGAGCGGATGCCTTTCCTTTTTTGCTGAAGACAGACCTTCAGGGAAAAGAAGGAAAATAAATAGGGAGGCATCAGGAAGGTCTGATGTTTCCCTCGATGACTTCAAAAAAAAAGACTCGACGCGGTTGGACATCACTTCGAACACCCCGTCGGGCAATGAACCGTCAGATGGGGAGAGAACAGCACCAGGAATAAACTGGCGTGGGCACAGTTCTTCGGGACCTTTGGTTAGAGAAGAAAGAAACAGTAAACGAAGGGGGCATCTGCTAATCCTACACTGCATATACTCGAGTCAAAAGGAAGAGGTGGGAGTGAAGATTGGGGTAGATAGGAGGTGGAATTATTAATCCTCAATATCCGGCTACGATAAGGAAAAGGAGAAGGGACCATATTCTAGGGAGGAACGGATATGATTTCGTACGGCAAATTAAGTTAAAGAGGGGTGGAGCTCGAAGGACGCGTTCAATCCGAACCAACTCACCCTTCAACTCTCTAGGCCAATCACTCTTAAAGGATGTCCCTGAAAGGGGGGATTGGGATCAGTCCGCGTCGTGATCTCGGGGGGAAAAATCAGGACTTGGAGGAGAGAGAAAAATGAGACGCCGTGATGAGAGGAGGGGGACTCAGCGTATTTAAAGACCGACTATTTCGCATTTGATCCTTTAGGGAATCCAAATAGAGAGAAGGGCCAAACAACAATATATTAACCATCAGACGGGGACAAAAAATGTGGGGGCCCCAAAGTCATCCACGGACCTGAAGGGGGGACGAGACAAATTTTAGAAAGGAGAACCCTGCAAAGAAGGGGCGTGGTTAAAAAATATCGGACCAATAAAAAAAGGAGACCGAGATTTGAGACGGATTCAACCTGATACGGGGGGGTATTACTCGGAAAAAGAAAAAGAACGGCTACAGGGTTTAAAGAGAGGGTTCGAAAGAAAAATCACAGACCGCGTGTGGTCTAAGAAAAATAATTTACGGGGGGAGAGGGAGATCATCCGGGACTGGGGGGAAAAAAGACAAAGCCGACCGAGAAAGGAGAAAGAGGTACCCTTGAAAGGGAGTAAATAGATGACACAACAAAAGGTAATTCATTAAAAAGAAGGGAGGGCAAGAAAGAATTTGGAGGGGGTTGACTTGGGGGCACGGGGTACCGGGGGAAAAATGGGGCCTGTTCAAAAAGAAGACTACGCGCCGTTAATGCCAAATAGAAAGCACTGAAAAGTAGCCGCACCTTGGTGGGAAGGGGACTCGAAAATTTAAGGGGAAAAAGGACGAGAACCTTTCTCTCAGCTGCATGGGGGAGAAGGAGAGTTAAGAAGTTAAGAAGACTGCTAAGCCTCCTATCGGAGGGGGGAAAAAGGGATGGGAAAAAAAGGAGCGTCCTGAGAACAATAACGCAGACCTGTCAAGCAATCTAACACCTGTTTCCGGGAAATGGGATTTAGAGAACGGGAGGGAGGCAGAAGTCAGCGGTCGTATTAAAGGAGAGGGAAAATAGAGAGGAGAGATCGCGATGAAGCTGGGAAATTTAGGTTGACCACTGTGAAAGTCGCTTTCATAAATTAGGGAAAAAAGAGAAAGCGAGTACCCGAGAGGAGTGTGCATCACCTCTGTCTTCTAGCCTAAGAGAAAACACCTTAGAGGAGGGAAAGACGAGAGTGGGTTGCGCGACAGTTCTGTTCTAGGGGAAAGAAAAGGCATGCAAAAGCAAGAGCTAATTTTGAACCGGGGGATTGTCTATATAGGCGCAAAAGAAAAAGAAGGGGGGGGAAAAAAAAAAGCGAGTAAAAATAGACAGCCAAGGCAGAGACCGAAAAGTGCTCCTTGGGTACTTAAGTGAGAGTTAAGGGAGGAGAGAAAAGAATCGGAAGAGTACCGGGAGAATGCCAACTGTATCAAGAGGAGCAATCGATGTAGCGGCGAAACTCCAGAGGATAGGAAGGGGTCCGGAAGGGACAGATAGAAAGAGTCATAATTACTGGGGAGTTCACCGACGTTTAGGGAAGACAGGATACCTACAGGGAAAAATCCAAAAGAATCCATTCGAAAAAACGCAGAGAGAAAATCTAACTCCTGGGGGATCCTAAGGAAAAGAATGAGAGGGCTATACCAAAGGAAGCACAACGTAGTCACAATGGAGGAACCATTCGTACTGGTTGAATAGAAGAAAAGCTGGAGACTGGAAGGACTAGAATTTTTGGCGCGCACCGGGTTAAGGGAAGGGGAGAAAAAATGAAAATGGTTCTGGGCAGAAGCTGACCCATGAATGCAACAGGTCCTACAGAACCAAAAAGAGACAGAGAAGAGTCTTGGTAAAACTCATAAAAAGAGGGACTACTGGATCCTTCTTCTTCAAGCGGTTCAAAAGAACGGAAAGGGGGAAAAGGAGTAAGGACTTGCGGCCTGTGAATTGCTCAATAGGGGAGGTTTTACGTGCCTGTGTCAAAGGGGGGAGACTAAAAGAAGAAAGACTGGAAAAGACGCTGGCAGACACTGGCAGGTTTCAACGGGGAAAGCGATATCCAGACTCGAAAGGAAGAATAGAAATGAGGCCACTAAAGAATAATAAGCTCGAGGCTCAAAGACTAGGAAGTCTCCACCCATCTCTAAGGGGAAGGAGTCGGATACAAAAAAGGAGAGAGAAAGACATAAAGAGACAACTATCACCTCTATCTCTTTTCCGGGGGCCATTTGTGACACTCAAAAAAGGATAGTGGAAAAAGATTCAAAAGAGAAACTCACATCTCTAGCAACAACACACGTATATTAAGAGTTTGTTCATTTCCGGGAGGGGAGTTGGGAAAAACCGAACAGAAAAAAAAACATCAGTTCAGACGAGGTGAGGGAAGTTCAAAAGGAAGGAAGGAGGAAGGACGCCGAATTCATTCGGAGACTTTGTTATCGGGCGGTCATCGCAGGTTAATGGAGGATTGGTGGGAGGGGAAGAATATACGCCCTGGAAGAGGCTTTAGAGCGAAGGAACAAGGGTAATCAAGGGGAGAAGTCGCGTCAGAGAGGAGGAAGTGACCAAATGCCTCGAAACATAACAAGGAGAACGGAACTTTTGAGTGATTCCTAAAGTATTCTTGGAAAACGCCAAGGTTAAATCGGAAGAGGATAGCTGGACTAGGGGGGAAACATATAATTTGGAAAAATAGGAGGGGAACTTTGAAGGGGGACGAATTCATCCTTACAGAGAAAACTTAATGAAAAGAAACCGGAAAATGCGCGAATTCGCGCAGATGCGCAGAGAGGGGAAAAAAACAAAAGAAAGAAAAAACGGTGTAAACTATTCAAAAAGGACTTGGAAGAAGGATGGACCTTGAGCGACAGCGCAAGGCTGAATAACAAAAGGGCCAGGGCTAAAAAGGGAGTGTAAGATTCAGGGCCGAGAGCTAAATTTCCAAGAGGGAAAGGGGCAGGGGTCTAAATGGAAGGATCTCCGACTTCGTGGCCCACGAAACTTCTAAGAGAATCTTTAATTCGTCCCGGAGCAGACCCGTTCGGTGACGCAGCGCGTGACACTGGGATTCTTTCAAGGAGAAAAAAAGTTCCGAGGCACTAACTCCGAAAGACGAAGGATAAGACAATTAAGAAAAACGTGTTAGGGAACACACAGATGGAAGTAGGAGTAGAGGCAGTACTATCACTACCGGTGGGGCAATAGATCCAGAACAAGTCGGGGATAACCTATAGCCTCGCCTGAAGAATGGGGACTTCTGAAAAAAGAATAGGCAGAAAACTGGGGGGAAGTGACACAGACGACACCACAGGAGAATAGGTCCCTTTGAGAAAGGACTAGGACTTCTACAGGGAGAAAGGTTGATGATGGAAAAAGACCACACGTGAAAAGATCGGTCGTAGATAAGAACGAAAGCGACGTGGGCACTCCATAGCCTCGAAATATATTTCCCATCGAGGGGGGAACCATGTCGGTACCTCGCATTCAAAAACGTTTACACAAATAGAGCTGGATAAGGTCAGCATTAGCCGGAGAAGGAGGCTGAGAACATCCAATATCGATCCTGTTCTAGTATTGCTTGAAAAAAGAGGGGGATAGGGGGTACTAAGTAAGATAGTTGCGGGAAACATCAAACGCTGACTCCGGAGAGATCCGTGGGAGAGTCGAAAGACGCGGGAAAATGCCCGATTTATAAAAAACTTTGCGACTACGTTTTAGAATTGAATGGAAAGGTCTAGAAGGGAGAACACGTAAAGGTGGGCTCAGAGAGGGGGTTGTCTGGGGAAAAAAGAGATGGAGAAATTCACTTGACGAGGTTAGGAGCGGGAAAGATCAGCCAACCTCTTTCAAAACATTGGAAAATAACACAGAGGTCTACTCTAAAAGGGATTGTTGGGAATGCTTCATAAACTACAATTTGAAGTTGGTCAAAAAGAGGAGCCAAGAAGAAAATGGAGCGGGAGCCGTTGGGGGTTCGGGTTCGATTATTGACAAGAAAGACAGGATCGCGGCGAGGAGGATAGCCCAAGAAAACGTGCTCGAAGATTCGTAGTGGTGGGGGAAGAGTAAAAAGCGCAGCGGAAAACACGACTGAGCGAGGTTTATTGCGCCTGTAAAAAAAGGAAACTTCCTGGAGAGGGAGGGGTTAACAACGGGAAAGCTTAGAGAGTCTAAAAAAGCCAACACCTGCAAGTGTGAGTACTGGGCAATGTAAACGCTCAAGCGGGACCGGGGGAAGAGGGAGAACAAACTTTTGGGGGTTGAAAAGTGATCGCTTTTTCCCGGGAAAAGGGAAAAGCTTTAGCAATGAACGAAAAAGAGGGGTAAAAATGTAGATGCGCAAGGAGAAAGGAAAGGGTTTGGTCCTCGTAAGACACTGGTCTGACCTGGCAAGTAATTTAAGGAAGAAAAAAGAACTGATCAGGACACAGGAGGCAAAAAGAACCTTCTAAAAAGGAAAGTCACGTGCCTAGAAAAGCGCCAAGGACTTGGAATTTTCCAGGGGGGGTTACTAGGATCCTGATGAATCGACAAAGGGGAGAGGGGGAAGTACTCAGATCATTCGATATCGGGCAGGCCGGGAAATATGTGAAAAAAGACGAGGGGACTTGTATTCGGGGAAGGAAAGAGGGATAAGGGGAGATACAAGGGGGCCATCTCAAATAATAAAAAAAAATAAAGTGGTGGAGAGGAAGACTAGACGAATTGGGTATTTTGAGAAACTTAATGAAAGAGCACGCGTCAAGGGAGGGGGAAAGAAGAAAACTTTCGGGGGAACTTATGGAACTTGACGCCTGCACCGTAATAAGGAACACCCTGGACGAAAAGTGGGGGGACTTAAGTCTTAAGACACCTCTATAGAGGGGGAGTGTTCCTCTCCTAGGGGAACAAAGTACCAAATGCACCGGCTATCGGGGGAAGGTAAAAAAAACACGGATTGGCAGGATAAGCTTGTAGACAGAAGGGGATGTAATCGGGAAGAAAATTGACGTGTCAGCAGGAGTTTCTTATACTAAGGAAATGGGTCCCTAAATGGGGGAGGGACTCTGGAAAGGGAGTGTCATGCAGGAGAGGGAGGGAACAACAAGGCGCCGGGGAACATTGGGCAAGGTGGCCAAAAGGAACAAAAAAACCCAAAGGGCGGATGACGAGTATTCAGGGAGGAAAAAACATAAAAAGAAACGTCAGTGGGGGTGGGGGGGAAAGCCAACAAGGAGCTTTGACTGTCTCCTTCTAAAAAAGGGTTGAATAAAACTGGGGGACTCCTACTTTAAAACCCAAGGGAATGACTCATAGAAACGAGGGGAGTCCCCCGCGGACTACGAACTGGAAATGTACTGCAGGCATCGGGAATCAGTTGCGGAATACTCGTAAAAGACCTAGATCTACAGAGAAAAACCAGCCGTAGGGTGGGGGAATCACTGGAGTCGAGGAGAGAACAATTGTGAAAGCACCTACCAGCAAAGGGGAAGCGCGGGGTAAGTCCTCGTGAGAACGGGCTTAATTGAAAGTCCGGGAGGCACCCTATGGAAAGCCAAAGTCGTAAACTGATGGTGG
>Ga0179591_1323500_pt1 | contig 25727 bp, 31 predicted proteins | sample CZOMad2_1_08_16f_FD_182891 | JGI IMG/M metagenome (GOLD analysis project Ga0179591, IMG submission 182891) | Vadose zone soil fungal communities from Angelo Coast Range Reserve, California, USA - CZOMad2_1_08_16fungal (PacBio error correction) | ecosystem: Environmental > Terrestrial > Soil >...
CTCCACGTTTGGAAAAGAATTTTTGACACACACCAAAACAATGTCTAGGACCCGATCGGAATTTGGAGTTGGGGGCTTCCCCGTCAACCAAAAAAAGGGGGGCCAGAATCTTGCGGCAAGAAGCATGATAGGAGAACGTACGCTGGACGACTTCGAACCTCTTACGCCGGTCTGGGGCCCCCCCTGGCCACTCAGGACGCCCGAATCAAGGTGCAAGCGCTTCCGACAGTTAGAGGGGAAAAGGAAACCCGGGTGAGGGTGGGGGGACGATGGTGGTGGGAAAATTGGACCTGGGTGTAGAGGAGGATGGGAGGTCACTTGAACGGAGAGGGTTCGTGTCTTTCGACTGCTCACAGGCTAAAACAGGGATGAACAGTTTGAAGCTGCCCAGTTAAGAAGCGCCCCAAGGGGGGCCCCGGGGATAACGAAAAAAAAGGATTGTCCATCGTTGGGAGGGGGGGTCAAGTAATAGTGAAAAACTGGGTGGCCCACCAAGAAAAAAGATCTACCCGACGCAAACCAAAAGATTCTTGGGGGGCGAAAAAGACCGGCACGGGTGGGTAAGAGAGAGAAGAGGTGCAAACCGATAACTAAAAGTCACCAGGGGGGAAATCTACTCGAAAGCACTGCGGGGACAGGTCACTATAGAGAAGGAAGCTATGGACGCGTGCGTGAAGGGAAAACCGGAAAAAATTGCGCCTCTCATCACTGAACGTACGATCACAAACGAGCCAATGCCTAAGAATCGTACCACCAACCGGACCCGGGTGGTCCGTTTTCAAGAAAAAAAAAGAAAACGAAGGCAAACCGGGGGGGGGCGGAAGGAGGAACTGGCGGGAAATCAGTCGAAAAGACTTTCACCATCCGGGGGGGACCCGATGGAAACGGGCAAACGGGAAAACAATTTTTCGATCAAGGGTTGGGCAAAAAAAAAGCCAAACCAGACATTCCGCAATCCGGAACGACACGTTCGGAAAACCGTAGTGTGGTAACGGGGAAAAAACGCAGACACGTAACCCAGCTGGAGACCGTTTACTCTGGGCCAAAAGAGGGCTAGTGGCAGCACGCATGACCTGGTGGTTCACAGGAACTAAGGTAAAATGGCTCCTCACAGAGACACATGGCCAGACGGCTTAACCCACGTGAGATACGAAAAATGACGCATCAAACAAACAAAAAAACGGGGAGGGGAGAAGTAATGTCGTGAAGGGAGCCAACGGGGTAGGAAAGTTCCGGACGAAATTGTGAGGAGCAAAAGGACACCTCGGGGGGGGGAATCCTTACACAGGGAAAAATGGCGAGAACCCAAAGAGGGAAGGTAGCCGGGGTCAAAGGAACGTGGGGTCATCGTCGAGGTGGACCACACTCCGGGGACCGGGGGGGGTCCGACGTTAGTTAAGGTTTCCGGAGCTTTGCCAACAAGGAAAAAAAAAAAGTGCAAAAAAAAACTTCTGGGGAAAGGGGCAACACCGGAAGCGCAATTAAACTGAAAAAGAACGCCGGGGAACCCGGAAATTAAAGATAAAAACGACCCGGGGTTCACCGGCGGGGGAAATCAAAAAAAAAGCTAAATCACCGAAACCTATATCGGGAGGGGGAAAAGGTCGGCAGGCCGGTTTTTTCGGTAGAATCTGAGAACGAAAAAAAAAAACAGTGTCTATGTGGCCGGAACCACGCGTTGCCTCGCCTCGAAGGATCGTGCGGCCCGCTCGGTTCGCACCCAAAAGTCCTTCCGGCAGGCAACCAGGGGGGGTCGAATTCCCCTCGAGATACAAAAAAACTGCGGAACCAGGGGACCTAAAGGGGGACACAATACTACTTCAGGACTGCGACTGCCGAGGCACAAAAAGGGGGAGCTCATTCCCAAAGGAAAAAAGAGAGCGACCAAACACCTAGAAGGAACCCCCCACTGGAAAGGGGCCTCCTGACCCAGAAACCGCATGAAAAAAGAGATGAAGCAACAAGGAACCCCAGCAACCCCCGAATCGGGGCGAGAAGTGTTACAAGGGGGCCGATGAAACCATACCGGGGCCCACCGATAAAAGAAAAGGTCCCCATGAAAGAATAACGCCCCTCCCGTGGCGGCCGTCACAAAATCAGGCAGAAACCCCCGTCAAAAGGTAAAAAAAAAAACAAAAGGGAATCAGAGAGGGACCGGTGGAACTAGGGAATCAATCGAATGGGTCATCCAGAGGTGACCAGGGAATCGGAGAAAGCATAAAGTATGGTCAAAACAGGTGGCATAACAATAAAGAAGGAAAAAACGTATCAACGAAGAAAAATCTTGCAACCAATCCCCTAGTCCAAACTCAGGGGGGGGCAAAAAATCGGGTCCAAAAATTTGCAATACCAGGCGAGATAAGAAGTGAGGAAGTACGTCAAGTCCAGATGGCCGCTGCCAGAGATCGCCTGCTATTGCCTGGAGGAACAGGAGAGGGTTGTCGAGTGAACGTTTCAGTGGGATAAATAGTACAATCAGGAGGGAGGGAAGAGCCTTACGACTGCCTGTAAGGAGTTAACGCCAGGGCTGGACCCGCCAATCTAGCAACTAGGAAAGTGGGAAATGAGTGCCCAATAAAAGGTAAAGAGCTTAGGGTCAAAGGGAAAGGGGGAACACCCCAAAAAGGAGGCCATAAGACAAAAAGGCCCGTCACTGCAGGGTATCACAACTCTACAAGGAAAAACGACTCCTACGAAAGTCAAGAAGGGAAAACGCGGGGGGGCAAGGAAAAAGATAAAGAAAAGAAAAACAATACAACAACTCACAGACGAGGAAAGACAAGAAACAAAGGGGGGTTTCACAGGACAAGGCAGCAAAAAAATCAAACAGGGAAAACAAATCAAAAATGTTCTAAACTTATAAAAAGGACGTCCAACTGGGGAGATCGTTGGTTTAGGAATGTTTTTTCAGAGGCGGCAGGCCGTGGGGCCAAACCACATCCGAAAAAAAAAAGCTTTACGAAACTCCAAAGCTGAAAGGGTTGGGCCGAGGGAACACCTAAGGGAAATCCGCCCTCTAGGCTGTTCCTTCCCACGTTAAAAAAAAAAAAACGGACGCCTGGAACATCCGCCCAAGGAGGTGAAAGATCCTGCGACCATGAAGTCCCGTGAGCGAAAAGGGTGCAAGGAGAAGCCTAACGATCCTCGGCCAACCCCCAGCCCCCCATTTCCGGCCGAGGTGGTTGTCATCCCACCAGCGGAGGGCCGTGGGAAGAAAAGGGTAGATAAAGGGGGGGGGGGAAGGGTGACTCAGCGGGGGAAGCGCCGGGCACTGACAAGGAAAAGACAGGCACAGAAAAAACAAAAAGGCCAAACTTCCGAAAAAAACAAGGGGAGCTGCTTTGATCACAAAGCTCGGGCAGAAACAAAAGGTTGATGGGGGGGAAAAGAGGTCTCCCCCACCGGGACGCGGTAAAAACTGGATTTGAATGGGAAAACTTTTACAAAGGGGGGCTTGTTGTTAAAAATGAGGGGCCGAAGAAAAAGTTGAAGAAGCTCCCAAATCAAAAACCCTTGGAGAAAAGACGGAGAAAAGAGAATTTGGAAACTCGTGGACAAGCCCGGGCGGTCGACCACCAGAGGGAAAAAAGGACGGGACAGACCTTGGGGGTCGCCGACTGGGGGCAGTAATGAAGTTCAAAGAGACCTCAAAAAAAAAAACCTACAAGGCGTTTTGGAAGGGCACAAGAGCAACGGGGGTCAGGCGCCGGGGGACCTTTGAGAGGGGGCAAGAGACCACAAGGGCCCCAAAAGGAAACTCACAAATTGGTTATGGAACAGCATTTTGACAAAAAGACGGGACAAATCTGAGCCGTGGTTAAAAAAAGGTCAAGGGGGGGGGGCCCCAATCGGACGGGAAAAGGCCCTTCATCTTCCAGGATAGAGTGTGACCAATGGGAAACTACACCAGGACATCCAGCTTCGGAGACGAGAGGGGAGCGCATGGGAGACTCGAAAAAGAAAATACACTGGGACAACAAGAAATAGAAGCTAAAAAAAAAGTGCCTACCAGGGTAACGGAATGCCGGTCTGGGGGGGGGGGGAAGTGGTAAAAAGAGGGGACCAACGATCGGCCCGAGAAGAAGTCCTCCTCTGAACCTGAAAATACAAGATGGCACCAATTGGAAAAGAACACGAACAATGTTTAGGGCTGGGGGGGCACTGGGGAGAGACAAGGACGGTTGTTGTGATTCCCAAAATCAGGAAGAGACACAGACAGGAAATCCGGTCCTTTTGTAAGGGGGGGAATGAGAATCATGAAACGAAGGCTTAGTGGGGTCAAATAGCAGAAATCGGCCTTTCCAACACCAAGTCTCCATGATATCAAGAAGGAAACAACAAAACGATGAGGAGAAGGAAGAGAAAGGATTCCAAGAAAGGGAGCAAGATAACTGAAAAGGGAGTTTGGTGGGGTGTCACAAAGAGCCATACAACTAGGAAAAAGGCTCCACTTCCACATATCAAAGGAAAGAGGCAAAAGGGGCTGCGATGGGAGACCTAACAAAGAACCGAGGAAAGAAAAAAAAGGTAAGGGACTACCTAAGCCGGGGGCGGGGTGAAGGGAGACCGAAAGTGGGGTCAGAAGCAAGAGGAGTACGTTTGCACTCAAGGGGGTTGAGAGGCCAAAATTAGGCCTGTGTCCCCTAAAGTTGCAAAAAGCGGACGACGACGCAATCAGAGAGAATGACCCGGGGGGAGAAATTGGGGAGGGGGGCGCTGCTCGGGATGCTGTGGGGGAGAAGACTTTTCAAGGGAACAGTTCAGGTGCGCCAAGATCTCGATAAGGAGTGTGGGGGAGGCCCTGCATGGGCACAAAAAAAAAGAATACTGGGGAACAATCAAAGAAAAAAGACCTTGCACTAAGCGGGACTGATGCCCTACAAAGATTTGACCGAGGGGGGTTGGCCGCAAGCGTTGAATCAAATTTGAGTACCCAAAGGGAAGAACGGGTGTAGATTCCCGCCACACAAGCCAGGTACGGGGGGAGGAAGGAAGGTGGGAGGGGTGGAAACGGCAACGAAAAAGAGGAGGTCTGGGGGGGTCCTTCCGGGACTCTTTAAAACCAACTCCACAGGGTGGCCTAAAGGGGCAGGAACACAAAAGGGGGGTCGGCCTCACTCATGGGGTTGAGGGGGGGGGGACAATACAAGGACAAGAAGCAGGTTGGGCGCAATCCGGAGGGGGGGAAAAAAAGGATACCGCAGAACATTTCAAATGAATTCAGGGGGGGGTTCGGCTCTGCGAAAAAAAAAAAACAGGGTGGATAAAATCCCGTAAAAGGTAAAGGTCAAATCCAGGCGGTGTAGCCGGAAGGGGAAAGGGGGGGATCCCAAGTGTGCGAACAAAAAAAAAAACGGGTGTAAGGTGGGGGAAAAAAAGGAAAAAGTCTGGTCAAAAATCGGGACTGACCTGGACGGCCCCCCTAGATCAAAATAAGGGGACCGGTGGGGAAAGTGGACCAGCTCGGGCAGGTCGTGCCCTGCAGGCCGTTCCGCCCTGAGTGGAAAAAAAACAAAACTGGGAACACTCCGCGGGGGCTCGATCCGGGTCAAAAAGGATAAAAAATGGCGAACCACGGCAAGAACCTTTGTTTCCAGAGGAGGGGGGGGGGGAAAAACCTGGACATTGTGAAACCCCCAGAATTGATTACCGGACAATTGTAGTCAACAATCGGGGGTTATGGAAAAAATCGTCCTGCCTACCCGTGGGGAAAAGGGGAAAAAGGGGAACTCAAGGATTGTTCCTGCAAAGTAAGGTTCAATAGCAAAAAAGTTAGGGGACAAGAAGGTGAACCTGTAATCGGAGAGGGGGGGAACGGAAATCAGTCTTTCCGGGAGGGAAGGTGCTAAAATGTGTTTCCCCCCAAGGCAAAAAAAAAAACCAATAAAAAGGTTGGGGTAAAATCTTACAGAAGGTTGGGGGGGGGTCATTAAATCCATGCTTGCAATGAGATGCTGCCTTGGGGAAAAAAAAACGTGGATGCGTGGGAAAAAATTGGGGGGCGTTGAAAGTCGTCGGTGAGTTGGAGGACCACAATTGGTTACTTAAAATGGACTTGATCTGGGGCGTCAGCGTTTAAAATCTTGACAAAAAAAAGTTGGCAAAGCCGTCGGCGTCCGAGAGAAGGGGAAAAAGGTGAGAGGCCTAAAGGAAAGGTAATCCCTTTTGTGGGGGGGGGGAAAATATTTAAAAATCCAGTTTGACAATCCAAAAAAAAAAAAAAAAAAAGAAAAGTGGTGACAAAAACAGGGATGAAATGAGAAAGAAGGGGGGCCACCGTTGTCACGTTTTTTGCTTAGAGAAAGGAAAAAAAAATTGATTGGGCGGAACTCACTCCAAAAAAAAAAAGTGGGAAGGGAGGAAAGGATTACCAAGAGGAATATGTTCCGAAAAGCGTCCCCCGATGGGGGCCGAGATCACAAAAATGAAGGTCCCCGCAAGCTTCTCGTTTAAATGAAGGATAACCAGGGGGGAGGACGTATTGGGGGGGGGGCCTCGCATTTCTGGCGGGGGTGGAAAGAAAAACGGGCAAAAAACGAAGAAGGGAGCGAAAAAAAAAGTTAGGTCCCGCTGGCACCGGTTGTGCGAAAAAAAAAGGGGAGGGGGGGCCGGGGGTTGAATGGTACGTGAAAGACTGCTGGTCCCGGAAAGGTCCCCACACTGCCAGGGGACCCATTCAGATGGCAAAAAAGTGAAAAAGCCGAGAAAATTGCGAAGTCGCTGATAAAAAAAAAAAAAAACACTGAACGACCTGATGGGGGGGGGGAACTCATGGGCCTAGCGCTTGGGGAAAATAAAAAGGAAAAATTTCGGGGGGCCATCCTGCAAGGACCTTAACCGCGGTGGGGAAAAGAGGTAAAAATCGGGAACTTTAAATCAGCTGTGGTGGGAGCCTGGGGGGCGAGCGTTTGTGAACTGGGGGGGGGGGGGGGGAGGGGGAAAAACGGATTGGAAGGGTTCATAAATTCCGACTGGGGTTGCAACTGGGGGGAGATCACTTAAGGAACGAAACTTGGCACGGGCGGGCAACCGGGGGGTTGGGCACAACTTTGCCAGGGGTCGTCCAAATGAGTGCCCCTGGTTATGCTAAAAAGGGTCTGTGGGAAAAGGAAAATCGTCTGGGCCTGAAAAAGCCTGGCCAAGTGAAAACTAAAAAGGCAATCGCGTGAGAAGCCTTCTGCAGGTCTGGGAAGGGAATTTGGTCCATTTGGAAATCATCCGGGGGGGAAAATCGACGGGCAAAAAAGAAAAAAAAAAAAAAAGAAGCAACAACGATTGGGTCGTACGGACTCTTCTTGACTTATTCGCGAAAAGAAAGAAAGGGGATTCCACTGATCATCAGGCGGAAGAAAACCGGGTCATAATGGACTAGTGGGAGGGGTAGCAGGCAACAGGGCGACTTTCGAACTATCAGGACACAACCCATTACCGTACACTACAAACCGAAAGGTCCCAGAGGAAAACCTCAAGAATAAACCCCCCTTCATCTCGGTTGGAGGGGGGGCCAGGGGTGCCGGCTTTCGCCGGCCCGACCAAAAAGGTTGAAAAGGGTCGAAATGAAACTCCGACGGGGGAAAGTCCGTTCCCCGCTGGCGGAAGAAAAGAAACCGCCGATTTCCCTGCAAAGAAACAATGGGTCCACTTACAAAAGGGGGGAAATGGGGCGGTGGTTTGCACCAAAAAGCACCCAAAACCAAGCTGAACTTACCCACAATAGGCAGCATTTTTGTTTAAAGGGGGGGAAAAGAAGTAACGGGGCCAACACTGATTTTGACACTTCCCCGAGAGAACGGAGGGGGGGCTAAACCCGAAAAGGGACGCGTCCGGTGTCAGGAGGCAATAAAAGGGGGGGGGGGTATGAGTTCTACAAGAAAACATTTGTCGGACGAATAACCGAGATGGCCACCTAAACGAAAAAGAACATAAAAAACCAACGGAGGAGGGGGGGGGAAGAAATGTTGCGTAGACACGGTAGCCTTCGGCACCAAAGAAAGGTTGATGAAGTAACCAGCCAAGCAGACGAGGGCGAAGCTTTCCAAGGGTTGAACAAAGTTAGGGGGGGAATAAACAAGAGGTCAGACGATAGACGGGAAAAAAAGGGAAAAGAAGTGGGGGGTGGAATGAAAAAACAGCCTCCCGAGGTCCATACCACAAACGGAAAAAGGTGGTAAAACTTAGGGAACGGGGAAGCGATGTACTGGCTCCGGGGCGGGGGAAGAAAAAACGAAAAAAGGGGGGAACCGGTCGTGGTCCCAGTGGGTCCCCCAAAATCTCAGGGGTCGGAACGCTGCGACGAAAAAGTCCCAGAGGATCTCCGGGAAAAGGTGGGTCACCGGGGAAAATCGAGCCGTCCGTCACCAACATTAAAAAAAAAAAAATAATAAAGGGGGTCTATATGGGGCTTTGCATTACTTTATTTTTCGGAAAGAAGAAGGGGGGGGGGGACGTAGGAAAATGAGGCGGACCATGTCAGTGCCTTACCTGACACTGAAAAATGATCACCTGCTTGGTCTGCCGCTCAGGGAAGGAACCTGAACCTCAGTCGTAAATGACACGGGTGCGGAAGAGAAAACGGTCGGTATACCAAAAAAAAAAAGGGATAGCATTGCCCCTAAAAGGGAAAGAACTCTGAAGACTGAGCGGTGCTCTGGCGTGGGTAAAAAGAAAAGTCTCAGCAGAAAAAAAACAGGGGAGGGGAACCATAGACCTAGACTCCTCAAAGTACCAGGGGCCTGCACGCAAAAGACCGGGCCCAGCTTCAAACCCTGGTCCTAAAACCTGAGAAAGAGAAAAGTAGAACCAAAAAAGAACCCATATGTCATGGCTACGGCCATAAGGGGGAACACATGACCGTACCCGCTCCAAGCCATCGTTCAAAAAATGTAAAAAAAGAGTAGGGGGACCAAAATTCCCTAAGGGAGGGGAAACCGACATTTTCGACCCCCGATATAACAGATCAGGCAAAGAAGCAAGCCTCTGCAAGGGGGGTCACAGTAATCAGCGGAGGTTTCAAGCGGAAATGCAAGAAACAAATCTCTGTCAAGATATGAACCTAATGGGAAACCACCAGTGCAGGCCAGAACAAAAGGGAGATACACAGAAAGAGCGGAAAAACCATCCATGCCCCGCCGCGCAAAACCAAGGGAAAAAAAACGGGCCAAAACACGTTGGCTCAAAGCGATCGGTGAAAGGGGGGGGGAAAAGGTGTAAACATCAGGGATTGGCCCAGGCCCCCATAAGAGCTCCGAGGGTAACAGAAAAGGTGAGGGCGGACAAATTTTCTGTGTTCTTGAACGCGGAAAGCGCGGGGGGGAGAGAGGACATAGGAGAATAGACTGCACGGTCTGGAAAAGTTACGCCATCCAAGGGGTTCCAGAGACCTTCATAACACTACTTAAACTTTGGCCATGGTTTTTTAGCCAATCAGGTATGGGGGGGGGACACTGATGGGGGAAATAGGGCTTTCGGACACCCCAAAAATGGAAGCCAACATGAACAGCACTAAAAAAACCCCCTGTCAAGGAAAGGAAATACGGCCTCAGGTGGCTGCGGGCGGAAAAAAAAGAAAGAAAGGGGGAAAAGTACAGGACGCAAACAACTCACCGACGAGGGGGACGGCAAACCACTCATCCCGTTGGGGTGAAACCAGGAAAAAAATAAAAGTAGAGTTGGCTAAAGAAGGGGTAAACTTCCGAACTACTGTTCAGGGGGGATGGGCGAACCCTTGGGGGAAAAAGGCATCGAAAGAACGATGGTTGAGTAACAAGGAAACTCCCGGAGGAGAGGTAGAAAAAGGGAACCGCGGATTTTGAAAGAGAGGAAAACACCAAGAGCCCATCAGAAACGAAACCTGGGGGTGACCTTTTGGGACCAGGAGGCCTACGAAAGGGGGGGGCGGGATCCTCCCCCGGAGTCCGTTGAACAAAGTCACCTAGCCATGGAGCCTAAAGAAAATGTGTTTTTCAGAGGGACCCAAATCTGAAAGACCCCAGGAAAGTCATGCCCGCTGGTGCGTCCCCCAAGGCAGGGGATGGGCCGTGGACTCGTCGGTTCGTCCAAACAAGCGTGAGCGTTTGAACTCAGTGGAGGGGAGAATCGACCGTTTCAAAAACCGTGGGGGTCCGAGCAAAAAGGACGAAACCCGACAGGGACGGCACGATACTAAAAATCCCTGAGGGAGATCCATTGGAAAAAGAGGGAAACAATAAAAACAAGATTGGGAGGGGGGTTGGCACTTACGCACTGGTCACCCAGTGTGGGGCCAGGGAGCTTTACTAACGTCCCATCGGACCAAGGGGGAATTTAAAAAACAATGTTGGTATCGAGGTCTTTTTCTTCAGCCGACCAATAGGGGAGGATCGAATCAAAACCTGGTCCTCGCTGAGGCGCCCCTGGTTTCCAAATCGGCGACCGGGCGGGTCCGGAAAATGAAACAAAAACGAGGATTGAAGGAAAGCCGTGGTCCCAGACATGGGGGGACAGAAAAAAGGTTTTTGGGGGACGGGTGAAAAGAGACCGTGTCCACCAAAAAAAAACCAAAAAAAACACCCAAGGTTGTAGGACCCACCTCTACAGCCCCTCACGAAAGGGGAGGGGGAGCATTGCAGGCATAGAGAAAGTATGGCCAGTGCCAATGCTGCACCGCAATGAGAAAAAAAAACCTGGGGGAGAAAACATTCTGATCCAGCGGGAAAGTCATTCCAAGAGATAGAAAACATGGGAAAAAAGGGAGGGGAGAGAGGGTTTTTAACCCAGAGACCTAAGACAATAAGAAGGAGAAATCGACAGGGGGAAGCGCTGGGGAAAAAACAAAAACCACGACCCTCCAGTGGCAGAGCAGAACAAACTACAATGCACAGGGGGGGGGGGGCCCCCTATAATAATGCGTCAGACCGGGGGGGGGAGAAAGCGGTGGGGGAATCGGCCCGATAATCCTACTGAGGGGAAAACAACCGCTTCAAGTAAAAAGGGAGACCCGAGAGCCTAAAAAAAACGTTGACCTCAAAGGGGGAAAGCCTGCTGCATGACAAAAAGGGTTTGTTGGAAAGGGGAAAAAGACCTCTCACGGACTTAGAGCCCTTTTAAAGATGGGGAGAATTAAGGCCAGCAAAACAGGGGGGGACTGAAAGATAGGGTCAGGACACTAATTCGGAAAAAAAACTGAGACGCATGGGATCTCTCTAAAAAAACAAAAAGAATGGAGAAGGAGATCATCTGTATTGAAGACATGAGGCGGGATCGTTTTTGTCACAAATAATAACCAACTGCAAAAAAAAGACCGATTCTTCAGACGCGGGACGGATCAACTGTTGCTGGGGTTGGAAAATGGAGGACGCCAAAACAACGGCAGGAAGGCAGCATGTGCTGAAATCCCATTTTCAACCAGGGTGTAGTATTACTGAATTGGATCAAAAAAAGGGGGAGGGAAAAAGTCCCTCAGGGGAAGGGAGGAAGCCATCGTATGGTCCACGCGGCAAAAAATGCAACCGAACCTACGGCATCAAAATGAACGTTTACAAATGTCGTGTGGGTTGTCGGGTTCGCGTCGGGGGGACTCGGTTAGGTTAGGGGGGGGGGACTGAACAAGTTTCAGGCCAGCGCCTGAACGCAGAGGAGGAAGCTGGGTAGGGGGGAGGTGGGGGGAGGTCTGCCATGAGAATCGAGGACGCGTGGGGAAAGGACGGTGCGCGAAGGACCTGTAAGTTCAGGGAGGGGGGGCCAGAGGGGGGGGCAAGGTGCCTCAATGCTTAATCAATGGTGACGGTCAGGCAATTTAAAGGAATATTACGCCAACGAGGGTGAAACTGGGGAAAACAGAAAGAAGGGGGAGGTGACGGCACGAACGAACGAGGTTCCGGGAAAACTTAACCACAAGAAAAAATCTGTTAAAGCAACTTCACAGAAGGGGGAAAACATCGGGGGGGAAAAATATGGGGGGGTGGCTCCTCGGGGTTCAATTGGGGGGAGAGAAAAGACACAAACGAGAAGGAGTTGCGCCCTCATATCCCGCGGACAGTTGTAGGGAGAAGGACTGGAGCCACCTTCAACGTTTTCCGGGGGAGAAGAAGGTGAGAAAAAGGCCACAGGGGGGGGGCCTCAACAGCCCATACTTGTCGGAAGAAAGAGCCAAGTTCAGGGAGGTCAATGAACCAACATTTGTTCGTGGGGAAGCGGATACAGTTCTGGAACTCCAACCAGCGCAGGAACCGTTTCGACGCCCGTAGGAGGTGCAGAATGCACTCGTCACGGAAAAAAAAGGGCCAACCGGCGAATTCACCGAAGTGAGCTGACCCTTGCTAACGCGGTGGAGGAAAAAAAACGTAGAGGGTCCCAAAACCATCCTTGAAACAGGAAGAATGCAAAAATGAAAGGGGAGAGGGAGGCGGCTCATGAACCACCTCTTGGAGAGGCCGTCATGGCGAGGAAATTCCAACGAAGGAGGGGCGGTCTACGGAAGGCAAGAACGTGGGAACAAAGGGGGGGAAAAGCAAGGGGGGAACGGGAGGTCCCATAAGGGGTAAAAAAGAAGCAAACGGTTAGTTAAAAACGTAGGTTGAGAAGATCAGGGGGCGGGAGGGGGGGGGAAACTGGGAGAGGCCGCGATGGACTCTGGAGAACGCCCATTCCAGGGAACTACCAGGTTGACGTCAAAGGGAAGCCAAAGGGGGTGTTTGGGGGTTGGGGGATAACGCCCAAAACCAACCAAAGCCTGGGAAGGAGCTTCCTTGTGTACTGTGAACAAGGGGGAAAAGGCGTCGCAACGCTTGAAGGGCAATAGGTGGGAGTGGCTTTAAGGGGGACTTTGAGTTGGGGGGCGGGAAAAAAAAACCTTTCACCCTACTTACGCGGACTCGAGAGCGAAGGGTGGGGGGAGGGACCAAGGTTTTTGTAGCAGGTGCCATGAAGGAAACCGATTTGGGGGGGTGTGCAAGGTTAAAATGAGGGGCAAAAAGAAGTGCCAACCAAACCGTGGTCCGAAACTATCCACCGTTGGAAAGGGGAAACGAGAATTGTGGGAACAGGGATGGCAGTAAACGCACGAACAAAGGCAGTACGGGGTAAGGAAGGAAAACTTAATCCTATGTCGAGTCAGAGAGGGTAAAAAGTAAGAAAAGCAATAGCCAAGACTCTATCGGAAGCGTGGCTCGAAATCGGGGGATCGTCGGTGCAGGAGGGAAAAAGTCCTGGCATTGGGGGGGGGGGGCACGCCTGGCCCGAACCCAAACTAGATCGGGGAGCAAAGGTGGGAAAAAAAGCCTCTTGGGGGAAACGTGGCTGTTGGTTCTTTTTTGGCCAGGCGGGTGTGGGGGGGGGGGAAGAACGGGTGGGGTGGGCAAAATGGGTCGGTTACCCTACCTGTCTAGCTCACCTAAAGGTTGGACCCTACTTTTCAAAAGTAGGAAAGGGGGGTCGGCCGATCGCCTGAACAGGGCACTGACACGGCCGACTGGAAAAAAGAAGAAAGGGGAGGAACCTTGCTTGCAGGGGGGGAAAGGGCCCGGGATCACCTGTGGGAGCAAAGTGGACGGCCGTTGAAAGGCAACGACGCTGGTCAGGACTCTTGGGACCATGGACAGATGTTGGGCGCGGGGGGAGAACGTGGGGTCCCCGGGTGGGCAAAAGATTTTCGAGCTGCCTCTGGGTGGGTGGAACTATACTGTTGAGAGCAGCAATGTGCAAGGGCTTGCCCCATGTGCCCAGATTGAAGGGGAAAAAAACCTCAAGTTTGGGCCTGGTGGGATTCTCGTCAGGTTATCTCATCTCCGGGGTCCTTGAGGAAAAAAAAGTTCCCCGGGTTCAAGAAGGCCATTCTTAAGATCTGAAACATGAAAGGCATTTTTATTGGCGGATTCAAGGGGGAAAAGCTCTTTTAATCAGCGAAAAAAGCTAAAAACGGTTGGTCGACAATTAGTAAGTGCGCTGACCCGAGCAGTCGTCAGAGTGAAGTAAGCAAAACTAAGGTCTTCAGTTGAGACTTGGAGGAAGGGGCACATCTGACAATGGGACTCAAACTAGATAACAGGGCCCCGTACCAAGAAAGAAAAAAGGACTGGACCAAGAAACGCTCATAAACCGCGTGAAGAAGGGGGGAAATTTGATGTTCCGGGGGCCTCCATTGCCGCGCCGGAAAGAAAAAAAAATTGGTGGTCTAAGGACGCTGAAGTCAAAAGGGAAAAAAAACCCGACGGAGGGGTTTTCGATCAAGGCCATTTGTCCTCCTTCGGGGTCAGGGTTACACACTGTTTACGGGCACTCATTTTTTTGGGGCACCCTGCACTAAAGACATTAAATACAAAAGAAAAGAAAGAACCTAAAAAAGACAAAGTCTGAAAAACTGACCTGAGTGTGTTGACCTGGACGGAAAAAGAGCTGGCAGGACAAAAAAAAGTCAGAATGTGACCGGGACGAAGAAACCAAGAACTATGGGTCCGCGCTGGGAAACCCGGGGGAAAAAAAAGTTTTTTTAACGGCACCAAAGGGGTGGGCGGCGAGAAGGGTAACCCATGGGCGGGGGAAAAAAGAACGGCTAACAACCCGTACTACGGGGGGGGGGAGACCGAATTAAACTATCAGAAAAGCACACAACAACAAAAGGGGGGAGGAGGAAGAGTGACTTAGATCCCACGGGAAGGTTGGGGTTAGCCTTGGATTCCATTTGTTGAGAAAACAGAACAACGGGGGGGGAGGGGGAAGGTCCGCACCGGAAAGGCCGAGGTCGAGACCTAGGGGTTGGAGGAACGGGGAAAAGAAAAGAGGGGGTGGCCTCTAGGGAGGTGAAAGGGAAAAAAAACTCCGGGCAAGGGTGGGCCTAACTTGAAGGAAGAATCGAAAGGGGCAGGGACGGAGTGGGTGGCCAAAAACGGAACCGGACCCTGGGTCGTGTAAAAAAAGGGGTTCGCCGGGGACGGAAGTCGAAAAAGACTCAAACTTGACCTTATTAAACGCATTAGATCCTACCTGCACGGTTGGGGGGGAGGGCCGGTCCCCGGGAGGGAAAAACCGACAACTCACCTAAAGGTATCAGGTTTAGAAGGTAGGTTAAAGAAGTCAATTGGGGGGGAAGGGGGGCGGGGGAATCTAGTGAAAAAGAAGAAAAAAAAAGGAGACCATGTAGAAAGGACTTAAACCAGTCCAAAAACGGCTCCTTTCGCGATTTGACAGGCCTAGATCGTTAGAAGGACCGCAGGCAGTTATAAGGGGACGGCCTGAGTCGAGATGAACGGAGGGAAACACTTTCACACAAAAAGAACTCTGGACTTAGGGGGGGAGGGGCAAGAACCCATGTTCTAGGTGTGAAGAGTCCAAAAGGAGAAGTGAAAACAACCAAAACGGATAAAGAAAACCGGCACCTTGCCCTGAAGCCTCGGGAAATAAAAAAACTGGCCTCCAGAGAGTCCAGTGACTAGCAACTTAGGACCAAACAAAGAAAAACAAGAGAGAATACCGGCGACGCACTAGAGATCCCCATTGACACGTCAAGCACGCACAAGAAAGGGTCCGAGAAGAAAACCCCGCTGACCAGAAGGCGGACGGCAAGAGACGGAAAGAGCAACGTAAAAGACCGTTCAAAAGACCCGAGGGGCCAAAAGGCTTACCGGTACCAGCGGAATACAGAAAAAGGAGGTGCAAGACAATGGAAATCGTGCTGAGTGATGGAAACCGGGGGGGGTCAAAATGTAAGGGGGTTGGACCATCAGAACAAAGCAGATACTACCGCACCACCAGGCCAAAAAAAAACAATAAGAACGCCCGGTGCCAGTTGGACTCGACCGTGAATACAACAAGGATCTGAATGGGCGTGTCCAGTGCATGGCACAATGACCAAGAAAGGAAAAAAATTCCCAAAAAAAAAGAGAGCGATTTAAAACCAAGAATAAAATGTGAGGGGGGTCAGTTTGAGAGCGGGGGGGGAAAAACAAGAGAGCCAAGGAAAAAATATAGACGGAAAAAGGACTGCCCGGTCGTGTTAAGCAAAGAATGGGAAAAAAGCATAAAAACGGACAACGGGGAGGTCAGTTAACTCATAGATTGTGGTTCAAATGGGGAGGGAAAAAAGGGGTGACTGTTAGGGGAAAAAAAAAAAAAAAGACCAGAATGGCCCCACAAAAGAAACCGTGGATGAAAAGCCTATCAACTCAACGTCCAGGAAAAAAAGGGTTAAAAAAAAAACCCAAAAAGAAGGTAACTCCTGGCGAAAGATCAAGAAAAGTAAGTGGGAGAAAAAACAACCGACGCATGAGCAAGACCGCCGCAGTCACCCGGGTGCAAGGGACAAAAGGGGAAAAAAGTACAGGGAACCCTTAAAAAAGGGGAAGTCCCCAAGGGGAATTGGTCGGGTTTGAAACTTTTTTCTAGCAGAAAAGAAAAATCAAACGATTAGGACGCCAGAGAAGCGTAATAGGAAGAAATGAAAAAGACCAGGGAAAAAAAAACGTTTCGGAAGAAAAAAAACACCTGGAAGGAAACCATTCTAAGAAGGGGGCATCAATAAGGTCAAGGAACCTTGGGGCCACATCAAACCCCCAATGGGAAGGGGGGGAAGATTCCTCCCCAATTAAGGGAAAGGGGGGTAAAGGGAGAAAAAAAAAACCTTCTTCCGGAGAAAAAGGACCATTGACTTGCCGCTGGGCTCAAACAAGCCGGATGGCCGGGAAACCGACAACGCAGAAACTTATTCGGTGGGAAAGTACGAATGACTCCGGCCACACTGACCGGACTAGAGGGGAAATACCTCAGGCGGCCAGCAGATAACTGGCATGAGGATGAGAATTTACGGGGACAAATGGGGAGTAAGAAACTGAGAAGTTGAAAAAAATTCTGGAAGGAAATCTGGCTTAAATTTTATTGGCAAGGATCCCTTCCTTGTGCCAAAAAAGGATGTAAACGAGTTTGAAGGTATTAAGGGGATCAGGGACAAAAAAAACAGAAACAGTGGGAAGCAGGATATCCCAAACCACCCCCCCCCCACCCCCACCCCCCCCCTACGGGGAACCCACCCTTAGACTTGCCTCCAGGGCGACCAAGAAAAACTGAGGGCCAAATGGGGGCCCCAAGGGTAAGGGACCTGTTGGCTCAGGAGAAAGGGGACGCACCAAAACGTTTCGTCAGGGTGCCTTAAAAGTAAACGCATCGAATTACAATGGCGCGGGGTTCGGTTTGGAGGGGCAAAGTGGCCCGGGAAAGCAAAGGGGAGGTTCGTGTGGAAAAAAAAAATAAACGGACATTGTGAAAATATGACGGGAAAATCAAACCGAAAGTAGGGACAAGGCTTCAGGTTGCGCGATATCATTTTGGAAAGGGGCAGACCTACAACCGACATCCAGCGTCTCGAAGACGGAGAGAGGGAAAACGCAAACCGACAAACGGGTTCAAACAGAAGCCCTATCAGCGAACCGCAAGGGGGGACAGGGTGAAACGTCAGAGGGGGAAGAAAGTTCCTGTGTCCGGGGGGTTGCAACTCTTTGAAAGAAAACGATAGGGGGGAAGGATACTGACCAACTTACAAGGAAGATGGAGCAGAAAAAAGAACTAAACACGGTAACTAATGCAAGGGGGAAAAGAAAAAAAATTTTTGTGGGGGGGTCTTCAACAAAATTAGAAACCGCAACCCGTGAAGGAAGGACCGTTGGGGGGAGGGAAGGGAAAGGGGTGGAGGGGGGGCTTATCCTCTGTGGGGAAAATCGATCAGAGATTCCCCTGCCACCAGTCTTGAGACAACATGATGCTCGTCAAAAAAACCAAAGGGGGGAGGAGAAAACAAGAGGGGAGAAAAAACCATGCCATGAGTCTTCCAGGGTAAAAAAGATCGGATAGAGGTTCACAGACAAACACGTCTGCAAAAAATGAGAAAAAAAAAAAGTCATCTCAAAAAAAAGCCATGAGAGAGGGGCAAGGTGCTAATGGGAGGGGGGAAGCCCAAAAAACAGTCCCGGGACCAAAGAAAGGAAAGAAAGCAAATGAAGTGTGTCGTTGAGAAGGGTTACTACTCAAATTATGGGAGGTTGCCCCCTAAGGAAATGAAATGAAAAAAAGACACTTCGGAAAAGGGAAAAGCCGTGGGCAACACGGGAACTACCAGAAGAAATAAGTATGAGTTAGTTACAAAAAAGGGTCGCCGGGGGGCAGGGGGGGGTTCCTGCTCGGGCCGTGCAACTTGGAAAAAAGGGGGCTGGAGTGCGTCCAGACGCCTGACTTCGAGAAGAATCCTGGGGGGTTGAGGGTGGGTCGAACAAGGGGCCAAAAAAAGATATCGGTGGGCCCGCATGAGACGGCAAAAAAATTCTTGCTCATTAGGGGAAGGGAAAGGTGGTTCCAGAATCAAAAGTCCCAGGATGGGGGTGGCTCCTGTACACACATGTCGTTAAACTGGCCTCAGTGTGGCAGGAGATAGGCAACCAAAGACAAAAGCAGACCAAGAACGGCTAGGTAGAAAGGGGAGAAAAAGGGAACACTAAACGGAAAAAAGAAGGGTAGGTTGGGACGGCCTTAAAAGGATATTGAAAAAACACTGCCACAAAAAGGTAACGGGGCAAAAACCAAAAAGTTAATGATCCCCGGGGGGGGGTTGGAGGGGAGGACCCACCCGGCAACCAAAGGAAAAGAAAAAAAAGGGGGTCACCCGACAGGAGAGGGGGGGAAAAGGGCGGACTGAGGAGCGGCAGTTGCAAAAAAGAATTGGGTTTGCGAAGAAAAACCAGGGGGGAGACACTGGGTAAGAGGGCCCAGAGACAAAAAAAAAAGAAGACGTAAAAACAGCAACCGGACACTGGGGAGTCAAAGGCTAGGAAAATGCCTCAAAGGGGTCGCACCCGAACTTAGAGGGGAAAGCTCCAAAACGCAGGAAAAACGACGGTTCCGCGAAGACTGGGTGGGAGACGGGACAGCAAAAACGTAGGAACAGGACGCTTTGGAAAAAGGGAGGCAAAGGGAAGGAGTTCAGAAACCCTGGCTCCAACGGAATTGTAAGACTCGGCGGGGGAAAAAAAAAAGCCATCTCAAAGGACCGCACCCAGAGGCAAAAAAAAAGGGGGGGGCAAAGAGAGGGAATTTCCCCCGAAACCAAAGTAAAAAACCCTCTTGCTCGAATTCAGGGGACGAGGAAGAGGGGGGGAAAAAAAAATTCGGGGGGTTCAAGGGGTCCAGCTTTCCGGAACCGGACCGGTGGTTACGGGGGGGACCAAGCATGGCCCGAGGATGTGGAAAAAAAAAAACCAATTGAAGGTTGGTTCGCGCAAACGTTGTCTTAAAAAGGGAGGATCCACAGGAAAAAGCGGGCAGGGTGGTCCTGAATCGGGAACTGGGAGGGGAGAAAAAAGAGAAACACGTAACCCCCAAGACTCCAGTGGACGTGCTTCTTCCAGTTTTCGCAAAGCGCCGCAAGGGAGCGCACATTGGGGTGAAAGGAAAAAAGGGATGAGGGACAGGGGAAAGTGCGGAGGGGATGTGGGGGTTTGTGCCCCCGGGGGAATATCAATGTGGAAAGGTAGAGACAGCCCCAGAGGTTCAAGGCGGGGAAATGGGGCGTCAGAAAACCAGCTAGTAGGAAGTTGATGCCACTTGGTGAGCGGCCCTGAAAAAAAAGATTGGGACGAAGGGGGGGTCTAAAGGGAAAAGAAGTTCAAAAGAAAAAGGGACAACCCATATTGGAAACATGGGAAAAGGGGGGGGAAAATATGGGTTTTGCTAGATAGATTGGAGGGGCTTAAAGAAAAAACCGCGTGACAGTCAAGGCAGTTTCCGCGATTGCAATCGCGGGGGTTTGCAGTATAGGAAACTCAGTCGAAAAAAGCCCTTCACCGTACCCTGGTTCCAGGAAAAAGAACTATCCAACGACAGGGGACACATTGCCATTAAAGGGCCCATTGTGTTGGACAGCCCTGAAGAAACGGACACACGCAGGGGAAAGGAAAAAGGGAGTCCCGGAGGGCAAGGCGTTTTTTGTGTGGTCGGAAAAGGGTCTGTCCGAATGGGGGGGGGGAGAGGGGAGTGTGAGATCGACGGTCGTCTGGAGGGGGTTCAAACCCATGCCGAAGGGGGGGGGGACGGTGGCCATATGGCTTCGCTAGAGGAATTTGCAGCCTTGAAATCAAAGATCAAAACAAAGCAACCACTGGGCTAGAACTTGGCATCGGGCAACAACGGAAAACGGGCAGTCTGGAGTGTAAAAGCGGCGGGGGCAAAGGGGAAAACGGCGGGTTTGAGAACAAAAAAGGGTCCCCGTCGAAAGAAAGGGAATGGGAAAAAAAAGGGGGAAAAAAACCTATGCTTGGGGAGGAAATGGGTGGGGGGAGGGGGGAAGGTTGGGTTTCGACATTGGGACGGAAAGGATGGGGTATCTTGGGGGGGGGGGACCGGGTGTCTATACGTTCAGAGACTTGCAATAAACAGGTTTGACGGCAAAAGTTGGGAAAAGGGAAAAGGTGCCTAGGGAGGAAGCACTTTGACCTGGGGGGCTTCTTGAAGGGGCAAGAGACGGAAGAAAAAAATTTCTCGACTGGCCCTTGTGCCAGAAGGGGGGAAAAGCTCTAGAGAACAGATAGGAACAGGAGATTCGTTTCCTGTCGTCCAGGACTCGCATTTGGGTAGAATGAGGGAGGGCGGAAAAGGGCCTCAAGGTGGTGCTTCGAAAACGTCGTCCGTGAAATAACTAAAAAAAACAAAGAAGGAGTTCGAAAGGTACGGTACCACCAGACTCTCGAACTAATTGAAAAGAAGGGGTCCAGTGAACCGGCCACGAATCCGCTTTCTTCAAAAAAGGATTCAAGGACGATTACGACACAAACGTTATGAAACTACCTCTCGACGTATTAAGGGGAGGGCTGTTAGTCGGGGGGTGCGCACCGTTCTTCAATTAAAAAGACAAAACCTGTTGCGCAAAATCATCCAAGGTCAGGGGGGGAAAAAGGGTAGCGGCGGGGACGGGAAAAAGGAAAACCGAATTACTGGCACTCCGTCCAAGGGGGGGAAAAAAACCGGGGCACGGTTTTCTCCGGTTTTTCAAACCCCAGCCCGCGAGATCCTTAAAAAGACCTCGCTCCGGGCCGGAAAGATTCAACAACTAAAGGGGTCATGTGTACAAGCTATCGAACATTAACCCACCAAGGAACCAGTTGTACCGCAAACTCAGAAACGATGGGCTCTGAATGGGGTTCTACGGCGATGAAAAAGGATCCAAACGAAAAAATCGATGTGCTTCGAAAGAAAAAGGGGGTGGGGACGCCCAGAACGCTAAAACAAAGTAGTGGCTCTACTAAGATTTCAAACACAAAAAATAATGAAAAGAGGTGGGGAGCCACTTAAAGGGGAAGAAGGTGAGGCCAAAAAAAGTAATCCAAAAGCACAGAATTTCGGAACCTGACCTTGGTCGGACTTCAGGGGGGAAAAAAAGCGAGGAATCGTAGTTTCCCGAAAGAGGACGGGGGGTTTGAAAAAAACTACGAGTTAAGGAAAACACTCCGTGTCTGCCAAAAGGGGGAAGGCCCGGAGGACGAGTTGGTAATTATAGGGGAGGTTTGGCAAAATGAAACCTTGGCCAACGGCGTGTCCCATTCAGGAGTACAAAGGGGAACTGGGGACCAGGAAAGAGGGGGAAAAACGCCGAATGTTACAAAGATGGAAAATTTAAAGCAGAGAAAACAGGGTGTGGGAAAAGGGCAGTTGGATCCCGGTCTGGCCGACCAAAAGACCGGAAGAGCGTTCGAGGGGGGGAGAAATGGTCAGTTGGAGTTACTTAATGGATAAGTTAGATATTGGGGACGTGTACCAGACAAGCCACTAGGGGACATATGCCCGAGAAAGGGGGGGGGGGGGTGAAAAAGAGTCCGTGACTCTCTTTGGGATCATAATCCCCCACAGTCAAAACGGGCGTCGCCTTAGGAATACCACGGCGTTGAAGAAGGGGACCGCCAGAAGAAAAAAAAGAGAAATAAGAGCGCCCTTATAGATCATGGCAAGGAACCCCCACAACGATACATCCCCGAGAAGGGGAATCGACCCCGAAACCTGAACCACAAGGAAACCTTTGTGGGAAAAAAAAAACGCCTTCAACGGGACTGGAAGCCTCAAATTTCGAAAAGCAACTAAACAAAACAAAAGAAAGCCAGGAAGGAAGTCAACATAGCGGCCCCAAAGACCGTCGCAAAAAAAAAGAAAAATAAAAAAAAAAACAGCAATCAGGGGGGGATAATGAAAAGCTGGAAACAGATCAACGAGACGGGTGCCATAAGGCAAAGAGACCCCAACGTAACGATCCTAGAGGGAAGGGTGCGGGGAAAGAAGCGGATGTGCAGCGGAACAAGTAGGAGGAAAACGGTGGGAAAAAGTAACAAATGGGCAGACCTAAAGAAAGACCAAAATCGAGATCAAAACTTTTAAAAACAACAAAGAGGGAAACCAACGACGTCAAAACTCCCTGGTAAAAAACAGCACACGGGGAAAACCATTTGTCTTCCAAAAAAGTTAACCGAGAGAGGGGGGGGGCTTTTCCACATACACCATGCAAGGTAAGGGGGGCCCTTGAAAAAGAAGAAACGGGCCGACTATTGTGCGGGAACTAGAGAGGGGTGGAAAAAGGGCTTTCGGGGAGAGGTAAAAAAGTCGAGGACAATCGATTAGAAAAATAGCCTTTAAGAAGCTGGGGAAAAAAGAAAAAAAAAACTGGAAAAAAGGACGAAATCCTGTCCCCAAGGCAGGAACTCAAAAAAAAGAATACGGACAAAGGGGTGGCCTTTTGGGTGGGAAAACTAAAGTTAAGTGGGGGTGGGCAACGAAGGGTTAAACGCAGGGTGGAAAAAAAAAAAAAAGTGTCCCCGAAAGGGGGGGGGGAAAGTGACCCTTGCCGACAAGGGGGGAATAAAAAAAAAGGGCTATCCGCGCTGAAAGCAAGGGTCCACTAGGTAAAAGATGGGAACCTCCAAAAAAAGGAAGATGTTCGGGTAAAGAAAAAGAAAAAAAACTAGCTGACGGCCAAAAAGGGGAGGCCGCAGAAAAATCACCCCGTTTGTTCCCTCAAAAGGGCAGCAGAAAGAGAGATGTAAAATTTAGAAAAAGAAAATTTTGACAAAAAACGGATGGTGCGACCCACTTGGGAAAGAGCATCGAGAGGAGGCTAGGGAAAAAAAAAACCTCAGCCGCGGAAGAGGGCAAGACACGCAAGGGGGAAAAAAGAAAGGTCGATGAACACCTTAAAATCCACGGACGGTCAAAAAACGCTGGTGGCAAAAGGTTAATGGAGAAAAAAACTGGAAGGCTCCTCCCCGATTGAGGTGACACGAGGGAAGCAAAAGCCCATGAAGAAAATAAATTTTTGGGGTGGGGAAACCATGCGGAAGCCCTACCAGAGGGCCCCAGTCAGAAAGTTGCCCAAGCAAGGGGGGAAAGGGGGTGCAAGTGGACCAGCCTCGCCCTTCCTCAAAAGAGTAGGGGGGTACAGGTGAATGAAGGCATAAGGCCAAAAAGTGGAAAAGGTTGACCTTTTGACGAAAAACTGCAAGTAGAAGAAGGCCTTGAGAGATAAACTGTAAAAACTCGAGGGATAAGAAAGAAAGGTACTCATAGAAAGAAAGAGGTGTAGGGCAATTTCGTAGGACTCCCCATGGGGAAAAAAAAAAAGGTCAAAAATCAGGTTGGGGTGGGCGAAACAGTCTGGGGGGGTGGGGGAGGCGCCCCGAGTGGCATTTACAAAGGTGCTTCTCACCGGGGGAAAAAAGAAGGAAACGGGGCAACGAAACGATGTGTAATTTCCTCGAAGTCAGGCAAAAACATGGTTACTCGAAGTGAGTAGGAAAAAGGACCATGTCTCGTGCTGCCGGGCGGGTGGAAGAAAAAATACCATTAGGCCAAGGACAGATTTGGGGCCATACAGGGGGCGAGCAGACCTGGGGGCTGGGGGTTAAAAAAAAACCGGGAAGGGCAAAAAAACCAATTCGTGTTAAACGGAGGGGCCCGGTACCAGACAGGCGAACTGGTTACCGGGGTTCTAGGGGTAGGGATCCCAAAGCCAATGGTTAGTGGACGCACAGTGTGAAAAAAATTTAGGAAAAAGAAACGAACATCTGACCGGGAAGGGGGGGAAAAAAAGGCAGAAAAACAAGGATCTTTCTTTAAATGCTGGCAAGAGTATCAGGTTACTGCAAGACCACCACAAAAAGGAAAAAAAAAAACTTCTCGCGGAAGGGGAGGGGGGTAGGGTCGACGGGGGAAAACCGAAAAAATTAAAATTACCAAAAGCAAAGAAAGAAAAACAGGGCGGGCAGGACGTCAAACTATAATGTGACGGAGTTTTTCCAACGGCAAAAAAAAGCGGGAAAAAAACCCAAATCGAATCGTGCAGAAGAAAAAAAAGAATCCATCAATTTCAGGTGAACTAAAAAAGAAAGGGGAGAAAAACACAATAGATGGTGTGGGGAACACCCAAACACAACGTGAAACAGCAAGTAAGACATAAAAAGGGATTGAGGACGGAAGGTTTGTTGTGTGATTGAAGACCCCTCGCACAAAACCGGATAGGTTGGGGATAAAAGGGGAAGAGTCAAAGAAAAAAAAAAAAAGCAGGTGATGGCGGCCTTGAAAAAAAATCTATCAGAAGCTCACAAAGGAAAAAAGAGTGCGCCCAAAAGGGGGAGAGAGACTCACAAAAAAAAAAGGAGGATAGGGGGGGAAATAGGAAGGAGTCAGGAAGTGAGGAAAAAAGATCTCTGAAAAGTTGTGAGAGATAAGCAAACCTCAAAGAAAAGGCTAGTCCAAAACTTCCTCCTAAAACCGGACCCGGATTCAGACGGTGCAGGGGTGGAAAGGGGGAAGGGGGAAAAGAAAAACCTTCAAGCAGTTATGCAACGCAATGATTTTTTCCAGTTGTCTTCAGAATGCCAGCAAATATAGTGGAAAAAAGGGGGGGGCCCCCGCAGGAAGAAGTTCGACGGCCCGATTCATAGGGGGACCAAAAAAAAACGGTGGCAAAAAAGCGGCCCGAAGCAATAACAAAGGAAGAACTTTACCTGCCCTGGGTCAAGGGGGAAAGTGGCTCGGAATTCTGTTTGCAAGGGTTTTAAAGGGGGGGGGGGGGGGGGTTGCCCGAGACTCAAATCGGGTCGAGAAAGCAGGGTGTCGGGATGGAAGAAGGGAAACAAACGCTATGAAGGAAGAGGTGACGAATGAAGCCTGGGACGCAAAGTCGGTGGGGACTAGTGACAGAGGCTCAAAAGGGGGGGGTCCCAGTTGTGAGCATGAAAAGGGGAAAAGAAAGGGGACTCCTGGCCAACCTTGGAGTATTCCCAACTCACAACGTACGGGGTCAGAAAACAGGCAATGGTTGAGAAAAGTGTAAAAACGGGAAAAAAAACGAAAACAAAAGGGCGGTGTCGGGCCTCCAACTGGTACACCGAAAGTGGAGCCCAAAAAAAAATGCAAGGTCAAAGGCAAAAAAAGGCCCCCCCAAAAAGGGGAAAAGGTCCAGGGGACTAAATCGGTAGGTAGCCCCTAAAGCCGACACAAGGGGGGCGCTCCCCCGTCGAAGCATGTGGGAAAAACGGCATAGCGGAAACCTTCCAGGGAGCCTACCGGTTGAACAGAACAAACGTAAGTCCCGCTCAAAAAAACCCCCCAAATCCAAGTTTAAAAAGTAACACAGTCCAGGACACGTTATCCCCGCGAATGGGGCCCATAAAGGAAAAAAAAATGTTCTTGGGGAAAAGAAGCGTCCTTGGGGATCACTCAAGACACAAAGGAGC
>Ga0179591_1262577_pt1 | contig 25702 bp, 25 predicted proteins | sample CZOMad2_1_08_16f_FD_182891 | JGI IMG/M metagenome (GOLD analysis project Ga0179591, IMG submission 182891) | Vadose zone soil fungal communities from Angelo Coast Range Reserve, California, USA - CZOMad2_1_08_16fungal (PacBio error correction) | ecosystem: Environmental > Terrestrial > Soil >...
AGGGTGGATTAGGGGGCCCCCCCCCCCCCCCCCCCCCCCAAAGAAGATCAATTAATTGGCTGCTATCTGGTTGAAATCGTTCAACCTTTTTTCCGGATATCCGACTGAAGGGTGAGTACTCTGAAACTTGTCGCCAGTATGCTCGCTCTCAGGAGGGGGGCGCTTCCGGGGGTACAACAAAGGTTGGAGTCTAACTCTGGTGAAAGGTGAATCCGGCCCAAACGTCTAGCCGGTCCTTATCGCTACAAGAAATCATTATTAGAATTTCGTAAGAAAATGCTAAGAGAACGGCAGATCACTCAATGTGAAGAATTAAAAGAACACCGAATGGTAACACAGGATAAGAGTCCTCAGAGAAGGGGAGGGGAAAAAGCCCTCCAATAAAAGAACTCGGAGGAGAAGTACAAAATGGGGAAGCCGCACCCTCCGATCAGACCCTTGGAGCAGAGACGGAAGGCTAAAAAAAGGAAGGGTTTGGGGAAAAGGAAGAATCTAATCTCTCTGGGGGGGAGAAAACTTAAGTCGCGGGGTAATCTGTTGGGGTTGACTCGGGGCGTGGAGGTGATTCTTTAGGAGAGAAGAGGATTATTAGGGGAAAAAGAGGACACAGATTGAAGTTCGATCATTCCTGCACGGGACTAGGAATTGACTGGGGATAGAACTCTCAGAAGGTTAATGGAGCCGGAGAAGGCTTCAAAAGGTTGGAAGAACTGAAAAGGAAAGTTAGTTACCGATAACCGCGGGGGACGGTGTAACGGGAAGCCATCAGCATAAGGTCGCACGCCGAAAAAGATGTCTGCGCGGCACTTTATATTCGCTTAAAAGGGAAGGAAGGGAACCTCCGATCGGCGACCACAAGAAAGAATAAGATATTCAAAAGAGCAGAGACCAACTCAGAAGTTGGGGAGTCTTAAAGCATGGGTCGAGATCCACGAGTGACCAGCCACAATATTCAGGCCCCGAAGACAAGATCATAAATGCAGAGTGGAAGTTTCATTACTACTATTGCGTTTGGGGTAGAGGTGGCTTTATAGTAGGGAAGGATGTGTCGCTGGCGGTCTTTTGCTAATTTACTCTAGGGAATAATTTTGATTCTCTACGAGGGGGAGTACCTTGGGGACTTCCGGAATGGCACGGTTTCTTGGGTTAAGATCGTCCGTTTTTGCGTGTCTTCCATACAAAGAAGGGGGGCTGGGATGCAGCGACCTAGTTTGCTAGGGGGGGGAGGGAGGGGCCGAGGGGTAGGTGAAAAGGTGCGTGTCTTTATTGCAAAGAGGGGGAAGTAATTCAAGGGAGGGATATGAGACTGTGCGAATTAGTGGGTGGGTTAAAGAATGGTTTATTCAGAAGGGGTCGTGTTCCTAGGAACACTTCACCTTAGAGAACTGTTGTTAGGTGGGGGAGGGACGACCTTGGTCCGGAGGGGTTGAAAAAGATTGCGAGGTGGTGGAAGACAACTAACTCAGTCGGAGGAAATAGCGGGAAAAGTCAGTACCTGTAAGCTGGAACCGGAAATAAAAAAAAACAGGTGTTCGTTAAACTGTAACAGCGAAGTACGAGGACGAGAAAAACCGTTCAACACAAAATCGAGGGCTTGAGGTTTGATTATGCGCCCGGGCATAAAGTTCAGGGGGGGGGATCATCTAACGGGGGGGCTCCAAGGGTCCGGGATTGTGTCTTTCAGAAAGTCCCACTTTGAGGGGCTCTATGCAATATTCAGGGCCTGGGGGTTTATTTCAAGAGAAGAACAATGGCATAGCGTACAAAAGGATCCGGCCAAAGGAAAAAAAGGAGAGTCTCGATCTGATCAGAACAACCTTTTTCCTGAAAAAATTTCTACGAAGCGCGACCTCTCTCATCAAATGAGGCGGGTCAAGGTGGTGACGTAGGTGGGAGCGAAGGGGAAAGCGTTCCACAGTTGTGGATTGGTGGTCAAAAAAAGTCCAGAAACGAAGAAAGTAGGACAATAACCGTCCAAAACAAAGGAGGAAGGTGAAAAGTTGATCAGCCATATGGGAGAGAGGGCCGGGGGAGACAGTGCGAAAGAAAGACAACTGTTAATTCGTGGCACGCTGGGGGCAAGACTCTACACAAATGGCTCTCATTTGCTTAGATAGGGCTAGCAGGCTCAAAATCAAGCTTTTAAATTTACAAACAGGGGTGCTGAAGTCGCAAAAAGCGTTTTTCTTTTTATCCGTATTTGAAAAAGAGATGTCTTGGAGGGTTCGACCTTAAATACTTCAAGATTTCTAACAGCCAACCTTTTCCAAAGAGTAAGGCACCGGCGCAAGATAGATTCCATTTGATCATCAATCTATAAGGGAAAGATATTGAACCAAAGCGACCGCGGCTAACAATTCACGCGCGTCTGTTTTGCCCGTGGGGGGTACGTTGGGGTGGAAGGTGGAAGAGGAACGCTACTTCGCGAAAGAAAAAGAAACGTTGAAATCGAAACAGTGATGACACCCTTTGTCCGCATGAAAGGGGCGATGATCTTTAAAGGGGACGCTGCGTAGAACAGCTCACCTGGTCTGCACCCGCCGAGGGCGAAACTCCAATTATGACGCGCGCACCTTAAGACATCAGGTGCCGGTCTGACTCGTACAGAAATGAAACTAGTCACCAGCTACGCAGGTGGGAAAAAAAAAAAAAAATACAAAGAGCCCTCACTTCGGAATAACTTACCCCAAACGAAAACCACTTGAAGTTCGTCAAAAAACTGGAAACGCCATATGCGAAAACAAGTCAAAGATGACAAACTATCAAAAGAAAAAGAAAGCGAAAAAATTAAGGGTTTTGATCCCATTTATCAGGACCGTGTCCTGGAATCAACTAAACTAAAAAACAAGCGAATGGTCGCGTTACAAAGAACACGTCAAACGAAGAGCCCTCGAAACAAATACCAAAGAATCGATGAATAGCAAAAAAAAGGAAACGTCCATGTCGAAAGAAAAAAAAATCGCGAAGACTCCGAACAAAAAAACATAGCTCAACTAAAAAAGAAAAAAAGTTATCGTAAAGGGGGAGGAAACTTTGCCATCGAAGAAAAAACCTGAAGGAAACAGTGGAGTGGATAGGGAGGCCCTGCATCTTGGTGGATTGAAACTATACGAGTCGCGCACCAAGCGTCAGGGGCATCCCGAATATGGCGTCTCTTGGAGGACTCATAGTAGGTGGGTTTATCTGAGAAGGATGGGGTCTTCAGCGCTGCAAGTTGAAAAAAAACACTTCCTCAATCGCTAAAGGGGAAGGAGCATCTTGGCAGGAGGAGGTGTCGGGGAACGGCTCGCCGATTTCCTACGTTTTGAAAGCGGTGCGAAAAAAAGTGTTAACCTACCAAGTGAGACATACGCAAAAGTAGCGGTAAGAAAAATAACGACAGAGCAGGCGCCAAAAAGTATCGAAACACTCGGGCCTCAGCGGCAATTGGGCGGCCGTCAGAAAACGCCTTCATTGGACCAAAAGACCTGGTAAAACAAGCAATTGAGCAGGCCGACCGCTCACGAAATATGCGAACAGTACAAACATCCTGGGCCAAAAACCGCTCCCCTTTGCGCTTGGGGTAGCAGAGCAGAGCTTCAAAAAAACAATTAAAAAGAGAGACTGCTTACAAGAAACTGACGGGGGCGGGAGTATTTTTTGTAAGTTTTAAGGAGGCGGAAAAGGAAAGCGTCTTCGACAAGTGATAGGAGTCGAGCGGTTGACCATGAAGTTAGTTTAGAGAAGTCCTTAAATTTCTGGCGGGAAGGGAGAACTCTGTTTCGGAGCGACACTGTCTATCTGATAGAGTATGCCGACCGCTAGAAGACCGTTTGCCGGGCACCTGCCGGGGGGGGAGAAAGCAACTAAACATGGGGTGTAAAAAAGGAAGCCAGCAAAAACAAGTAAAGGGCGACACCGAAAAAAGGATCGCAGGATGAAAAATATGCCACTGTGATGACTAGAAAAAAAAGGGAGCAGACCAATCCCGGACCAAAAAGGAATCAAATATGAAAATAAAGGGAAGCGAGGCACTCGTATTTTTGATCGAAAGAACGGTGCGCAAGCCGTCCTAAACACCACAAGATGACAGGGCAAAGGCAAAACGCTGGAGGCCGTCACGTGAAACGGTGAAAAGGGAAAGAAATAATTGACTTGGTGTAGAGAGGGTTGTCAGGTATGCGAGAGGTTCGGCGCGGAATTGGGATTGGGAAAAGGTAAATTTGGTCAGTCGCGATTTAATCTCGGAGGAGGGAGGGTGACGACGAGGGGAATTGAGTGGGAAGTAGGGGAGTCCAGAAGAGGGGTTACGCATTTTTTTCGGAGAAAGTTCTCGTTTTTTAGGTCAACACAAGGCGTGGAACCATGGGATTAACCGAGGGACGGGGGGAAGGTTGGTGGGATAGGTCAAGAAATAGTAGTGCAAAAGGGGGGGGCACTTTCAAAAAATGATTTAAAGGGGAAAAAGGGGCTTAGTCGGCGAGCGAATGGGCGGCAAGCATGGGTTCAAAGGAGGACGGGGGAGGAGTAAAGTCCGAGGGAAAAGTTCACTATATAAAGATCATGGTTACTAAAGGAGCTGAGGGGTTGAGAGGAAGGGGGGTAAATGTGGGGTGGGGGGATGGAAAGACATCTCGAGGAGCAGAGAAAAGCGCTTCCGCCGGGACATGGAGGCTTCACCGGGAGGACACCAAGGGGGTCGAAAGGCCGAAGGAGGGGAAAGGCAAAAGCGAAGAAGGAACACACGTAACAAAAGGGGGGGAAAAAAATACGAGGCGCTGAAGTTTGAAGAGCCGCGCATGCTCATTGAGTGGGGGTGTCCCAACAAACGAACTCAGGGGGTGCTCAAGGGGCCAGTATGGGGGGCGAAAGGCCAAATCGGACTCTTTAAAGGTTGCGGCTGTCTCAAAGCGGCGGGTCTGAAGCCAACCACGACGCAACAGGCGGCCGGCCTGGAAAAAAAAAGGAGAGGGGAGGAGAGAGCCATAACCAGGTTGGGGGGAATGCCAAAAAAAGGGGGAAGGTAGCGAAACTCTCCACCAATGACGGGTCCAGGGCAAGGACGTTCACCCAACCCCCCCCGGGGGGGGGAAAGAGGTGAACGGGTCATTTGTGGTGTGAGGGGAGAAAAACGTCGCTCAGAGGAAAGACGGCTGATAAAAAATCTCTCAATCAGAAAAAACAACAACAAACAAAAAGGAGAAAAGTATTTCCAGCAACTTGGGATCGCGGGGAAGCCGTTGAGAAAAGGGAAAAAAATACACTGTGGGGAGGCGTTCAAACGTCACGCGGAAAAAAGGGAAACCCTTGACTCAAGCCTAGGCTGATAGAGTGCTCAATTCGAACATGCTGGGGGAATACAACGGGGGGGGAGGGGGGAGCGCTAGAGAGTTAGGGAACATGGCCAGTAGCATTTTTGGAAAAAAAGAAGGCTGAAAATCTGCTGGAGCGCTGCACGAACCACCAAGGGCAGAGTTTGCTTGCGACAACCGAAAAAAGGGAAACAGGCGTGAAGGGAACACTATACGGGAAAAAGGGGAAAAAACCTTCTTGAGGATTCGTACAAAAAGTCATTCCTGAGCAACAAAACACTCGACACGACGATTTGGGAAATCGGGTGACGTTGGGAGGGGCAGGGCGCTACTTTCGGAAGAAGGCTGACACGTTGCAAAGGGAACCTTTGCTGAGCATGGTTAAAAACCCTTGGGCCCGTCGACGGAGAGAGGAAGGGGGAAAGGCGAGTTTCATGGCACAAAACAGGAGAAAAATTAACGTGCTCAAACAACAAAAAAAGGTCGAAAAACTCATTCCCGTAGCGCTCACCGCACCCACCAAGATTTCTAGAAGGGGACGCTGTAGAAAAATCGGGACTCAATAACCGGGCAAGGAAACCTACACTGAGTCCCCCGGGGCAAAGTCCTAAACACCAGCAAGGAAAAGGGGGAATTCCGTGACACTCTTACTCTGGAGGGAAAAGGGAAAGGGGGTTGCCCTAATCGAAGGAGTAAAAACTATTCTCACGGCAACCCGAGGTTAATCCCATTAAGCCGCAAGGTGGCCGGGAGAAAATAGAAAGATTAAAAAAAAAAACAAGACACTCGGGAGAACTGGTCCCCTAAGTAAAAATCAGCCACCTCGCCAGGAAAAAAAGAAAAAAAGGACACAATGAGAGATCTAAAGGACCGGTGCGAAAAAGAGCCTAAAGCCGCAGCGCGCCGCAGCGCACAACAAAGCCTAACCACTACAAAGCGGGGATGACGTCGGCCGGTGCCACTCATAGGCAAACTTGTGAGATTGTAGGTCAGGTCTGCCGGATCGTTCACTAGAACTATCTTCTGAAACAAAGCGTTCACCGGACCAGGGGGAAGAGTCTCGGCCTCCATCGATTCGAGAGGGGGAACGAAGGCGGATGGGGCTGCGGCGCCCCCTTCCTTCCAAAGCGAATCCAGTGGAAAAGAGCCCGGAGGCGTCGAAGTAGGGGGGGCCATTAGCTCGCGGGGCCTTTCGACAAAGGTCCGCTGCTATTGAAAAGGGTTGTCACAGACAATGGGGCCGTTCTCCAAGTGACAACTGCGAGACGGTATAGAGAGAAAAAAGTCCAGAAAAGGGGAAAAGGGGAATGTCAGCGATATCACAGGATAGACTGAGACTACACGAGGCAATGGGGGGTGGAGGAAGGGATCAACAACGGAAACTGAGAAACTGCATTACCCCACCGAGAAGTCTGACCGCTCCTTCTAAGGAAGAAGCCCCTCCTAGACGAGAGAAAACCTGACAAAACGAAAATATCACCCACACCTCAAATCCAAGATAAAAGGTCTCTGTGAGAAGAAAAAGAGATATCAAAAAACCCACTGAAGGAGGGTTAAAAGGAGAAATCGCGCTGTACAATGAGACGTTGCGAGGAAGTGTTTTGGTAAAAGAAAAAGGGGTCGCCTTGAGGGGGGGGTCACGAAGGAGAGTCTGGTCAGCTTAGTCTTGCCATTGAGCGGAATGGAAAGGAACCGTTGAACTGGAAAAAAAGCCTAAAGGGGGGTAAACGCAAGTAAAAAAGGAGGGGCGGATGGGGCGCTCTTCTTTCTAACTTTTTACCGGCTGAAAGGGGGGCCAAGGTTTGGTTACTCCTATTGCGCGACTTTTGGAACAAAGGTGCAATCACGGCACTGTCTCCCGGAAGATTTCAGGGGACCTAGGCGAAGAAGAAACCTCCCTGGGACTGCACGGGCTATCTATAGACCGGGAAGAAGACCAAACCGATCGGGGAAAATAACCCACACAAAGAATCTGAGTACAGGGAGCGAGAGAATGTTTGGTAGGGAGTGAACGTCTTGTGAGCCGGCAAATAGTAGATATGGCAACAAACGAAAAAAAAGAAAAAATATGCATAGAACAATAGAAAAATCTCAGTACAAGTTTCTAAGTGGCAAATCTGCAAGAAGAACCGTGATTTTTTGGGGGGAAGGGGTGGCGGGATTTTGGAGGGGGGTATTCGGAGAGCTTTCGAGGAAGGGACTTTTTACCGCATGAAAAGGGGGCTAAAATGGGCAGTCAGAGGAGGCTGTGAGACACGAGGGTTGGTTTTGTAAGAGGGAAGATGGGTCTCTGAAGAACGGTACGTGGGGTTTTTTCAGTCGTCCGGTTAGTAAATACAAGGCAGGGGATAAAAAAAAAGGGTGGGAGTAAACAATGGAAGGTAATTTGGGAGGAGAGGGGGGAGGCTATCCCGGAAGAAGGTAGTGAAACTTGCAATTTCCACGAGGGAGTGTCACAGAGGTGAAGAAGGCCAAGGGGATTGGATGGTAAGCGGGGGTCGGGACGGGGACGCAGTTTATTTAAGGGAGTAAAGACTGGGGTGAGGAGGCCTTGGGTGGAAAAGTCACTGTGGAACACTAGAACGCTTCATTGGTTGTCGGTGACGCTCGTCACAATGGGGCATTGGAAAGGGTAGAGTTGAGGGGGGGAAAGTCGGAAAAGGAACGAAAAAAGGGGGATCGGGGTTTTCGTGACCCGAGCGAAACGGAGAAGAGAAGTTCCTCACCTTCTAAAACCTGTGAGTCTGTCCGGTAAAGGGAAAAAAGAGACCATACAGGTCGCTTCCGCGAGAGCAGAAAGGGTAGCGGGAAAGCACTGTCCAGCCAAAGGGGAGACCTCGCGGGCTTCGAAGGGTGTGTAGGAGGGTTCTACGGCAGTTTAAGTTCTTGAGGGGGTGTCGAAAGAGATGAAGAGGGCTCAAAGGGACAGTATTTAGGCCTGGGAAAAACGCCCACACTTAGAGGCGGTGAAGGGGGAGTATTTGCAGCAAAGCCGGTCTTGGGGGTTCTACCTCTAAGAGACGGAACAATGGCGTCTAAGAAGAAAAAGAGATCTCGATAGCAAACACCAGGGGGTGTCCTTAAAAAATGATAGGTTTGGAAGAAGGGCTCGGAAAGAGATCAAAAAATTCTCGGTCCCAGTTGTGCAGGGAAGGGGGGGTGGAAGCTTAAGGCTATTGACAACAAGGGGGATTTCTTTTCGGGAAAAAACGCCGACAGGGGAAGAGGCGGAGTGGAAAAAAATAAAAAAAAGAAAAAAAAAAGAGGAATTGGGGAAAAGAGACTTGGTGAATGGCGGCGCGTTTCGACACCTTGTGGGAAAGCGTGGGGGGACGAAGGACAAGACTGAAGGAACACCGGGGAACCGACGAAGTGGAGGAGAGCTCTCAAGGAGCAAACAAAAATAAAAAATGGAAGAAACCTGTGGGTCGGAGCTCGCGCGAGAGACTGGTTTCATGTCAGGGTCAAGCATTTGCGTCGGAGGGAACGCTGTCACTAACCAACCAAGAACACGGAATCTTGAGGACGAAAAGGGCAAAGCAAGGCAAGAACTGGGGGCAAACAAAGTGCAGCAAAGAAGGGTTCCCATTTACCACGGGGGAGATACTCTTAGAAAAGAGACCCCAGAAAGTCGCGGCCAGGGAGAAGAATCACATTGGAAGACCCAGAAAGGTGATCCAGGGTTGGGGTTGGTGGGAAAGTGGCGAGGGGGGGACTCTCTGAGTTAAGGGCGGCGGACAGGGTAAAGAGGGGAACATTGTCAGAAGGAGTTGTGACCTTTCAAAATGAAATCAATTACATTGCAAGACTTCGGGCCAATCGAGTTCTCCCTGCCTGGGCGAGTCGGGCTTGGCAAAATCGGCACCCGTTGTTTCACAGGTGCCCAGCCCTAAGCAGGGTCTACGACACGCCATGGTCCCAGTGTTGTGGGATCTCCACTCAAACCCCAAATTCCGGGTGTCATGTCTGCTGTTGAACATCTATAACACCTCTTGAAAAAAACGGCCTCATGCCGTCATCATTCTAACAACATACGAGTCCTCCCGCACATTAGATGAGGATAAAGAAACGAAACTTAGCCGAAAAAAAAAACGTCGAGCAAGGGAAGAAAAGGGGAAGTAGCATCCCGTAACCGAAAAGGGCAAACAATCGTCCCTCAATGGTAGCCACTCGGTGGGAAGGGGAAACACGATACAAGGTGAAAACGAAAAAATCGTTAGGGACTTGAAAACTAAGACAATCAGGTCAACCTGCGACCCGAAAGGAACTCGATGAAATGAGGGGAAGCAACGAGAAAAGGTCGGGAACAACGCCGCCCTAACAGCTTCTCTCTAAAAAAGAATCCCCGTACCAACAAAAAAGAAGAAGTGTTCTTCCTTGAGAAGGGGCATCGAGGGAAAAGGTCGAACGATTTTCTATGCTGAACCTAAGTGGGGGAAAGGGGAAAGAGACTAGACGGGCTCAGGCCTAACCAAGTCATTTACTCCGATCCCAACTACTAAATGACTTTCGCGGTGAGGCCTATCCATAAGAGGTGGTCAAAAAGGGGGAGGTTAAGGGAGCTCCCCTTTTGAAAAAGGGGAAGGAATCATTGGGGTCAGCGGCAGCAGAGATCACCGTGGGGGAGGGGGACCGTTATGCTCAGCAATGGTTTACACCATGTCCTCATAAGAGTGGGACGAAACATTGGACGGAAAAGAGAAGGCCAAAAAAGGAGAGCCTCCGAATCGCTACATAGCCATCCTTCATGGACTTAAGCCAAAACTTAGGGAGGGAAGAGGGGCCGCGCAACCTCCTTGTGAAAAAAGAAAACAACTCCTCAAAGGAAAAAAAACAAACAACCAATGGGGTTGTTCCCCCCGCCTAAAAGGCGAAAATCAGCGAATAAGCAGAACAAACCTCCTAAAAACCCCTCGGCTACCGTCAAAACAGTCTCCGACCGCCTCCTCCCCGGCTATGGTAGAAGATGCTGGGATATCTAAAAAACACGAGGAAGAGAGCGCGAGGGAAATAAGAAAAGTGGAACAATGAGGCGGCGGGTGGGAGGAGACGTATTGTACGGTTCGAAGAGGGCGTTGAGTATGGTCGATTCGTCGGACAAATAATGTTGTAAGAGAGACGTAACATGCATAAGGAGTGGAGGGAAATCCGGTCCACGGTGGGTCCTATTAAGGCCTATTCCTACTAAGGTGGGATGAAGTTCACTATGAAGGGGATGCTCATGTCTAGAAGGAAAAAGGAGGAAAAAAGAACCTAGGGTATAAAGAAAAAAGGGTGATTTGAAGAGGGACCATTCATCTGGGGAAAGGGGGAAAGACTAAGGACTGGAAGAAAGTGAGCGACGAAGAATATCGAGAGTCTCTGCCACTGATCAGGAAGGAAGAAGGTGGGGATGCAGCTAGAACGAAAAGCCAAAAGATCGGGAGGAAAGAAAAAGGAACAGACGTATTTGTTCGACGCTGGGGGAGCAGAGCCTCCGACAGAAAAAAGAGGAATGCAGTCCCGAGTAATAGATAACGGGGACGCAGGGAGGAGGGGCAAAGGTAGAGACCTAATTTTGGTGGTAGCAAGGATGTTTGGGGAAGGAGGGGAGGAAATTCGTAGCTGTTAGTCGTCTTGGGGCGAACATGACGGCAGTAGTCGGGAGTTCATCAAGAGGAGGCTTTGGGGGGGAGGGGAGGGGGGGGAGGGGGAGTGGGTGGTCATGAAAGTTATCTAAGAACGTTGAAAGAGTTGGGTTTGAAAAGAAACTGTTTTCTTCCAGCACCGTACCAGGGAAATAACCGACAGTAGAGAGTGAGAGAGGGGAGGTTGGGTGCGGGGAAGTCCATAAAAAAAAAACTATTGACACTTGGGGGGGGACCTTTCGGGAGTTTCAGCGGGTGAAGATTCAGGGAGGGAGGAAGAATAGGTTTGAGGAAGACAAGGGATGCGTAGCTGGGGGGATTCGGGAGGGCCTGGGAACACGTGCACGCTGAAGAGGAACTCAAGGGTGGGGTTTTGAGGTGAAAAAAGAGCTCAATGCATTGGCATTGAAGTAAAAGGGGGGAAAAAGAGCGTGGAACGATTGGGGCTTTGTGATAGAATCTGCGGGGACTAGAGGGCCCCGGACGGAGCAGGAAAGAAAGGGGGAAAAAAGCTCCAGCAGGGTTGGTACGGGGGGAAACGTGCCGGCCCTTAGTAGATCGTGCAACTTAAACAAATCGTCCCACGGGAAAAGAAACAAATAAACTTCTGGGGGTTGAGGGACCAGGGCAATAAGGTCTGGGTGGGTTTCTATCGCCACACGGGAGGCAGCAATGGGAATTTAAAGGAGTGTAAACCCAGGTAAGAGTGCCAGGGTGGAATCGCAGCAAGGCAGGGAGGGGGGGGGCTGTTCTCTCGGAGGGAACGCATAGAATGCCAGGGCCGTCCACTGGACCTCAAAAGATAGGATAAGGAAAAGAGGAATCATGGGGCCGACCATTTTGGATTCCCCAAAGATCTGTGGGGTGCAAAGGGAATAAGAAAACTCAAGCCAATGCGGCGTACATTGCTTATGAGGAGGGCAATATCTCCGGACACAGTTGAGTGTCGAAAAAGGGAAGGAAAGACTATGAAAATGGCCGGAGGTATTCCAAGAACAAACTTATTAAGGAATGAAATGAATTTGGGAACATCCTGCAGACTTGATCGCTGGCGGAGAATTGTAGGACACCAGAAACCTTGGAAGCGAGAAATAGGGGGTAATAAAAAGAAACATCCCACCGGGACCTCCTCATTTTCTGAAGGGTGCGACCTGCGAAAAACATATACCTGAGGGGGAAAAAAAGGTTGTGAGGAGAGAGAAGAGAAAAAAAGAGGTTTTTCAGTTGGGGTGCCATGAAGGGGCCCGGGGGCAGGTGGGGTTCAAAACTCATGCGGAGCTTCAAGAACACCACAATAAATGCCGGGATTGAAAAACAGTTCTTCAATACTGTCAGGGGATAAAAAAAATAGAAAATACTGAAATGGAAAAAATCCGATATAGTGGAGATCCAAAAAAAATTCGCAGGAACCCCCTCTTAGAAAAGACACACACTTGCAACGACTCGATGTGGTCTCAAGGGGAGGAAAAGTGCAAACCACTTTTGTCGCGAGAGACGTGGAAAAATGACCCGAAAAACTTTCTGTAAGGGCCCGTTACAAACTGAAAGCCTTACATCTAAAGGATGTCATCACGCGGTTCTCAAGGGGACGAGCGGGAGTCGCCAAAAAAGCGCCAAAGGTTTGACCACCAAATCAACTAGGAAAATGTAAGCGCAAGAAAACCGACCCAAAAGTAGTGAAGGCGGGGCACTTCTCGGCAGCCAAACTATAAAATAATCAACCATCTAAGCCAGGGGGTACAAACTAACGTCGGAACGCCAAAATGAAAATCTTCTGAAGCCAATGAAAACAACCCTCGGGAAACGACATCGCGAAAGAAGGGAAAAAGGGCAATATCTCCTGGAAAAGAGGGGGGGACAGCCCCTAGCCGAAAAAAATCAATAGCGGACACTAGTCCAAGGTTTGGAAGCACACGTGCCCTTGGCTGAGAAAAAAAAGGACAAAAAAGCGAAAAAAAGCGAAATTTAGAGAATGAAAGAAAACCTAAACACAAAAAAGGGAACCACCCCAGCGAAAATAAAATTAGAAATCTCCGACTCCCCAAATGGTAGACAAATCCGCTAAAACAACCCTGTCGCCCTCTCCAGAAAAGGGAGAGACTCATGGTTTATTTATGCAAACTATCCGGCCCCGGGGAGGCCATTTTCAAAACGGAGGGATGCATGCATCTTTGGTCTTTGAAGAAAAAGAGAGAGCTCTGCGCAAAAAGCAGGTCAATCCAAAAAAACTCTTTAGCGAGATTTAGGAGAGCGAAGATTATTCCTGCTTTGTTAGGCGGGAAGGGGTGGTCTTTCGCGCTGCACTTTTTCGCGAATAAAGCCTTATCATGGGAAGAGAAGAGAGCGAGGAAAAAGGGGAAAGCCCGGGTGAAAAAAAAACCGGCTGGCCTTAAAAAGTTTTTTGACACGGAAAAAAAAAATCGAGTCGACCCTTTGGCAACTACGTGGGAAGTTCATCAAGTAAGGCGCAACAAGGAAAAACTTCTAAAAAACTAAAAAGGGGTCTGGAAAGACAAACCGGAGACGAGAATGTCGCGCTAATTAAACGATTTAATAGGACCGTCAAATAAAACGGGGCCGGAAACGAAAAAAAACTCCAGAAAGACGATGGGGTCCCCCACTCTTTAACACCATCGAAGGATAAAGAAAAAGCAGAAATACGAAAAAAACAAAAAACAGAGAAACGTAAAACAAGACGTATCCGCAAAAGGCCGCCTGATCCAATCTCTTGTAGCACAGAGAAAAAAAAAAAAAAGTAGGTAAAAAGAGATAGGCAAGAGAGCGATAAAGGAAAAGGGGGAGGAGGAACGGGGGGGGGTTGGTTGTGACTTCTCCTATTGCTTTTACTTTAGGGGAGGATGAGCGACGGAGAATGACTAAAGAGAAAGATACAGTAACAGGGAGTCTAGGGAGAGACAGGCCGTAAAACAAACGCCCCCACCAACAGACCCCAAATCCTCAGTTCCGGGGGGGGGGAAACAAGAGTCCTGGACTGAAAGGTTATGAAATCTCCAGGGGGGGCAAGAGGGGGGAGGCTTTCATATATAAGGAACGATGAGACGACTCGGGTTACGGACAAAGAAAAGTGGGGTTTGAAAGCGTCCTGCCTCATTGGTAAAAATTAAGGATGAGCATAATTGACAAAACTAAAAAAAGAAGAGCTGAATTCACTTATGGGATTCGTCAAGGATAGAGGGGGGAATATAAGACCGAAGAGAGAAACAAAAATCATTAGGAGGTCGTATTGGTGTGGAAATAGGAGGATCTCTGGTTGAACGGAAGATAGTCTGTGAAAAAAAACAAAGAGTCGCCCAGAAGAGATGAGGAGACGGTCCCACCGGAGAAGTGGGAAGAGAAGAATAAAAATTGCGGTCGATTTGAGGCGGGGAGATGAGGCTAGATGTTATGCGACTGGCGGGGAGGGGAGAAAATTGAAGCGGGGAAAATCTATGGAAAATCAGATCGATGCTGGTGATTGAGGAGGGTCTGAAGTTTTAGTGTGTGAGGAATGATCGCATAACGATTCTCGTGGGGGCAGACTCAGTAGGGAAGTGGGTTTCTTGGAAAAAAAACATAAAAAGTGAAAAAGTGTTAAAAAAGGGACTAGGTTTCTATTTGCGTTGGAGTTACTGTGACGCGTCCCGTATCTGAGGTGACAACTGGGCATGGCGCACGTAGAGTGGAGTTAAAAAAAAAAGGTGGAATGAAGACAAGGTTGCGGGGGACTTGCGCCACTTGGGGGGCGGGCGGGCTCGGAGTGTTTTGTGTGCCCAATGTTGAGGGAGGAGGGGGCTGTGCAGAGGCTCGGAACATTCTAGACTCTTGTCATGGGTTGGCGGTTAAGGAAGGCAGACCTGGCATGGGATTTCGGGCAAAAACTGCGAGGGAAGCACGAAACGGGGAGAGGGGGTTGGGAAGACCAAGAACGCGGCAACGTGAAAAACAATCGACGGGATTGGGAAACGTTAAAGGGAAACGCGACAAGGTCTAGTAACCGTGACAACGTTGGTAGAGAGGAGATGTCAAAAAAGAAAAAAGGAAAAAACAGCGCTGAAGGGGGGAGGAAAATAGGGGAGGGGAGAGGTCTTTGGTTTCGAGCTAAACGATATCTAAAGGGAACAGAATTGCTTGAGAAAAGGAAAAGGATTGGCGCAGGGTGTGCGTGAGAAAAAAAAGCCGGAGGGGGTTTTAGTCACGCCCGCTACCCCAGCGGACAAAAATGCGGCAAAAGGAAAAAAAAGTAGGAGGCTCCTCTGAGGAAGAAAAAAAAAGGTTGTAAGGACAAACAGCAATAGGGGGCGCAAGCAAGCGAAACTATAGGAAAACCGGAGGCGGGAAAGGGGGGAGGACTAGCGTGTGACGCTTCCGGGCGGGGAGGGACTCAAAAAGGAGAAGACAGAACCAATTGGAGGGCGGATGACAAAGAACTGAGACGGGCCAACACGGATGGGAAAGAGAGAAGGGTTGGGGAATCGAAAAAGGTATAGGGATGCGCGGGGGCACCTTCGACCTCGTGGGGGGGGGGGGGGGGGGGGGGGTGGGTGAGGAAGCAAACGGATACTTGAAAAGAAAAAAGGAAGATAAATACTTCAGAAAAACGGGCCAACATTGGCTGAGGAACCACCCGAGCAGATGAGACAACAAAGCCACTTTCTTTGAAAGAAGTTGGATGCCTCGCGAGGCTAAAACTGTGTTTGAAGGTTTATGCCAGGCCGAATTTTCGCGAGCTGAGATCTGGAAGAAAAAACAAAAAGTCGTCTGGAGCTACAGAAAACAAAAAATGGCGCAAGGGACGTGGGCCAAGGACGCAAGCCTATACTTGGGACCCATTTGAAAGCAGGGCAGATCGTGGAGAATAGAAAACAGAAAAGCAGACACTCGAGAGAAAAACAACACAGTAAATCGCCCAAAGGGAAGTGGGGGTCTCCCGGGGGTGGGTACAGTGGAAGACGCCCTAAGAGGAGCTCGAGAACGGGGCACCTCGACACGTGCGGTTCCCAGTTCCCGGGGAAGAAGGAAAGGAGACGACGGGAGTGGGGTCGAAACGGGGACTAGTGCGGGTCAGCAAAAAAAGCCTACCCCGGCTTAAAATCTACTTCGAATTAAAACGAAAGAAGAGTCGATGAAAAAAAACGCGGAAGAAAAAAGCACAACAAATGAAGAGTTCTAAATCTGCCGGCTGACTAGCCAAAGAAGAATAAAACACCATAAAGGGGGAAAACAAATCCCAAAGAAAACGGCTGAAGTCCCAAACACTCAGAAAAAGAAACCCAAGGGAATTAGTCACAAATAAAAATCAAATTGCGAAGCAAAGCAACTCTACTGGCGAGGAAAGACTATAATACAGAAAAAAGGAGAAAATAGTCAAGGGGAAGGGGCCAGGACAATGATGACCGGGTCCCTTGAAAAAAAAAAAAGAGAACTGAACCCCACGAGGTGTCATGAGTGACGTAAAACGAATGAACACGGCAAGGGGGTCCTGGGGGCCACCGGGGGAACCAAATCAAAAGCAAGAAAGGGACTGGGGAAGGGGGACTGCAAAAAAATTCAATTAAGCACGGAAACAGGAGTCGAAGCCTCAGCGCCAAAAAGAAGAGTAAAAAATCAAAAAAGGGGGAACAGCAGGTTTAAGACTTTGTCCACTCTCCAGGCCCGGGGAGGCTAAAGTTCTGCACGGGGCTGGGACATTCATCTTGGGGGGGGCAGTATACATCAAGATCGAAAAAAAAATCAGTTGATGCCTCTCAAAAAATAAGGATCGCTTGTAGCCCTGATGGAGGATTGGGTGGGGTGCGAGGAGGGGGGGGGATCGTCACGCGCCCATTAAGAAAAAAAAAAGAATATCAGGGACGAAGCAAATCTCTTCGGCTTCCTGAGTTCGAGACTATGACGGGTTGAAAACCATGTAGAGGATACCGCTTTTTCAACTACCAGGCCGGGAGCCCGGCCAAAGTGCGAGAAACGGGGGGCCTTAGGGTACAAAGTCAAGAACTCCGGATAAGGAGGAGCTCAGAAAAACTGGGGGATACAAGGGCCTCAATAGGCAATTGAAGGAAAGTGCACTAAACTCCTCTCCTTCATGGTCCAACCGATATATACAGATAGAAGGAACGGTCCAAGAAAAAATACCTCTGCGAACAAGGAAAAAAAACGTCAAAGAACAAACAAAGCCTCAGCAACGTGAGAAAATGAATCACTCGAGCGATCTCAAAAAAAAACGTAAGAGGAAAGAGAGAAATCGCTGTAAGAAAAGAGATGGGATGATGAGGAGGTCGAAACTTAAAGGAAAGTGGTTTGTATAGGATCCATAGGAGTGGGGGGGATTAGAGGATATGAGGTAAGAGTAGGGAGGGGCATGACATTATGGCGAGCATACAAAGTCCCAGAAATAGGTGCGAGGAAGATTAAAAAACTAAGGTATGAAGGAGATTAAGAAGGGAATGGGTCTACGTGACCTTCTTACGAACACCTCTCCAATTTTTAGTTGGAAAAGGAGGACGAGAAGCGATGGTGGAAAAACGCAAAAAGAAAGTGCTCAACCCGACGAAAGAATCCCTGGTCTGGATTCCACTGTAAGTAGCTTGATTATGTGGAAGAGAGACTACACAAGCAGAGGCACAAAAATCAGTAGGCTGAAAGCCGCGGAGACGTATGGGTGGGGGAATCGTACTAGTTGTGCTAGGCCTATAAAAAGCCCGAGAAGGAAGAAAAAAAAACAAGTCCGTAAACTGGAAACCGAGTGGGCAAGATGCGATGGGATAACTAGTGGGGGGATTGGGTCTGTAGCGTAGTGGGGCGGGGCGGTGACGAGGAGGTGACTTCGAGGAATTTCTTGGGTACAGAAAGGGAGGGGAAGTCGGACGATGGAGACTTCAAGGGATGTGGGCTCTGGCGGTGTAAAAGGGGGTGGATTTCTAGTTTAATCGAGTGTGGAGAGGTGTGTGTGGTAGAGGATCGGGGTACTATTGGAAAAAACCTGCAGTGGGAGAAAATTTTGGAAAAAAAGGGGGGAATAGGGGGATCTTTTGGGTTGGAGTAGCTGGTGTACTCGGGCCAGAGGAGGTTACCCTTCCGGAGACGAGGGAAGGTTTAAGCGGGGGTGACTAATCACATAAAGAAGCAAGACGGGGGGCGGGAGGAAATTTGGTTGGGGGGCACAAGTGTACTGGTGTGTATTATTGGGAGGGAAGAAGGCCCGTCAAAGAAAAGGGCGGTGGGGGGACAGGGAAATACTCCGACAGTTGTATTGCGACTTCAGGAGGTCGAAAGTGGGAAGATGGGTTTCTGGTAAAGCAAAGAATACTCGTAAAAAAAAGAAAAAAATGCCAAGGGTCGACCTGGTAAGGCTTGGACCTAATTGAACAGTCAATAGTTTGCGAGGAAACTTTCGCATCGAATAGCGCAGCGAGACACTTAAAGGCAAAAAGGGAACAAAAGGGGTGGGGGGAGCCTGAATGTTGTAAAGAGAACATCGAGTCATTGATAGAAAAACTAGATCGCCGGGACTTTAGTATTTAGGATTGCGACCGCTTAGAAGTTGCGGTGATGGCGAAGAAGGAAGGAATTCTGGGGTTAGGGGGCGAAAAAAGCTACGCTACAGAGAGAAAAGGGCGCCTTAAAGGGAAACCGGGGGAAACTTCTCGACGAGAAGAAAACTCATGTTTGGGAAGGCAAAAAAGGAAGTAGGGGTGGGAGATCGAGCAAGATCGAAAAAACGAAACGCTGTAAAAGCTACTAGTGGTGCAGAAAAAAAGGGTTCTCTTCACACAGTTTGAGGTCTTGCCAACGGAAAGGAGAGATATGGGGGGGGGGGGAAGTAGTATGTCCAAAGGAGAGACAAAAACACAAAGGAAGGCAGGAAAAAGATGGATTGTGGGGGGGATCATCCTTCAGACTTTGGGGTCGCTGGGGCGGGGAAGGGAGACATCCAAGAACCACTGTGGACATAGAGTGACACCTTCCGCAAACAGAATCCACAGCAAAACAGAATCCTCGTGGGGGGATGAGAAGATAAGCAAGAGAGTCTCAAAAAAAAAAGGAAAAATGCGTTGGGGGAGGGGGGAAACTGTGTGGAGGCTCGGAAGATGCTATGTTGTGGAGGGGTGTAAAGGGCGCAGAGTTGGGGTGCCCGATAAATGAATAACGGAAAACGAAAAAAAATGGCACGAACAACAAAACGACCCGGCAAGCTTTGACTGAACGAAAAGAACCGCAACCGCGAAGGGTAGTTTGGACTAAGTGCAGCAAAGAGGCCCTTGCATAACCTCTAAATCTCGTTTATGAACAAGCTCAGGAAACTCTGCGTACACCACTAAAAAAGTCAAATCTCGGCCCTCTATTGGGCCCTGGGGGGACGGTGAGGGCATCTGGCTAGACTTACTCCACTGACAGCTAGAGCAGGAAACGTTTGAATCGAACCGGTGGAAAGGGGAAATGAACCTTGGAAAGCCTTATTAGGCGGCGCGAGGGAGCCAGACCTAGTCTTGTCCGAAAAACATCTCCCCTGTTCAGTGCCGAAGAGAAGGGGGGAAAAAAAAAAAAAGTCCCAAAGGAAAAGGACAACCGCACCACCAGAGTTGACAGAGGGGGGCCGCTGCCATCTGACAAGACACTCCGCCTCTCAATGGGAAAGGGACACACCTAAGGAGTCAGAAATCACAAGGGAAGCTCAACTACCAAAAGGGGGGAATTAATCACCAGGGGAAAAATCCATAAAGGCGAAGGGGAAAAGGTCACTATAACTACTGTAAGAGACATAAGAAAAACGCAAAAAAATATAGCACTAGTAAGAGGGTAGCCAATGGTAAGAACGGAACGTAAAAGGGGAATAGCGAGAAAAGACGGGCTGGAAACAGAAAGAAAGAGGAATTATACTGACATAAGGAAACTCAAATCACCACTAAAGCAAAGAATCATGATGAATCGACGATGAAAAAACATGGGAAGGGCAAAATGAATCGCCGAAAGCTCGCGACGAGAAGCTAAAAAAAGAGAAAAACATAAAAATCCATTGCGTGAAGGGGGAAATCCGTGCACACTAGATGCGGAAGTGGTGAGAGGTGGGGGGGTCGGACTGGTCTTCCTGAAAATCTCCCTAGAGAAATAGAGTCGAGAAAAGGTTCTCCAAGCCCACATAACAGTTGATAGAAAGGCATGGGATGTAAGAATCATGAAAGTTACTCATTGGGTCGACGAGCGTAGGAGTCTCGCAAGGGGCCACTCCAAACATTATCAAAATAAAAAAGTGGCAGCGAACGGGGGGGGGAATGTCGTACGGGCGTCGGGTGCTCTATTCTCGACGGCCCATTACCGGGGAACCATTTCGCTGGAGAGAAAGGAGGGAGCACCTACCAATGGGCCGGACCAGGAAAAACGGTCCGGATATTTATCGGGTCTACAGACGAATAATGAGTGAGACGGGACGAGAAAGACCTTGGGGGAGACTACGCCTCGCCGACGCAAGGAAGCCTGTCTCAAATCCTCGCCGAACCCATATATGAGAACCTCATCCTAGAACCGCCACAGGGGGACTCCCTAACCGGAAAATAAAAGGCTCAGGAAAAAAACCTCAGCCCCTTGTTCACGTATCCGCGCGGAGATCAAAAACTAAAAAAAACGGATAGTGAGAAAGAAATAATATCTGAAAAAAAATACAAGTTAGTATGGGGCGGTTGGGAAGGATCGTGAGGGGGGGGGGGTTGTAGTTTACGCCGGGGGGGAGGGGTGGAGGGAGGAATTCTTCTATGATAGAGGGAAGCGGAGAGTTGACCAAGTGCAAGAAGAGTTCAAAAAAAAAAATGGGTAAAGAGGGCCGAGGAAGGGGGAAAGGGCAAGGTTAGGAATAGCGCCTGGAAATATAATTATTGGGGGGCGGATTCCCGGATTCTACTGTTCGGAAGGGGAGGGAAACAGGCAAACCTTTGTAGGTTAAAAGAAAGGAAAACGACATGGTGGGAAGTAAGGAAATGCCGCTATATAAGTCTACAAGAAGAGTAGCGGAGATGCACACTTTAGATATAGGTAGGGAATTAAAGTTAGGAAAAATCCGTCATCCCCAAAACATTGCCGTATAAAAGGAGCATCCTTTTGGGGAGACGGACGGAAAAAAAGCTTTTGTGCGAGAGCTATTCACGACAATCCAAAAATCATACCATAATACAGAGGGAGAAAACTGTCGAAGTATAAAATTAGGAAAGAACAAAACAAGGGAAAAAAGAGGTACTTTGAGCTTAAGCGTGTGGCTTCTTAGGAGGGAGAGATGTGCTTAGAGGATGCTTTGGGGTAAGGAGTGAAAGTAAAGGGGATGTCAGAAAAGAGGGGAGGTGGTTAGCTTGATTTTGAGGTTCACAGGAGTGGAATTCAAAGAGGTCAGAGTGGGGTGGGGGGTGAAAAAACTCTCGGTTGGGGGGGGAAAGGTCAGAAAAACAAAGAGGTTAACCTTGAAGTACCCTAGTTACCTTGGTAGAGGTTGGCTTTCTGGGGTCGGACTCGGACCTGATGAGGTGAAAGGGTACCTTTCCCTCTTTTCCATCAACGATTCCAGTTCGGGGGGGAAGGCGGCGAACGCGGGCCGAAAGCAGTGGTGGTTTTAAAAAAAGGTGAGGAGCTTTTGCTTGGAGGGAGGGGGGGCGGGTAGATGCAACGTGAGAAATGTATATGATCGGAAAGGGGTTGAGTGAGAGAGGAAGGACGTAACCTTTCATGGAGGGCGGGGACTGTAGCACGAAAGGGGAGCTTCTGAAAGAGAAGACGTAACTCAGAGGAAACAGCAGGAGAAGGAAAGTAGCTGGCCGGGAAAAACTCTAAACAAGGTGTAAAAAGGGAAACGGGAACCGATCTGTAATTACGCTTCTATGCACTAAACGGAAAAACTTTAGACGCAAAAAAATCAGGGTCGCGGGGAAGGGGGGGGGGGGGGTATGAACCCAGGGGGAATGTAATAAGGGGGGTGTCATCAAAAACCAAGAGATACTAAGGGGGATTCAGTCAAGGGGTTGACAGTTTGGAGGTTTTAAAGGGGCTTGATGTAGTTCGTGATCAAAACACGCAAGAAAAGGAATTTCGGAGACATCAAGAGTAACGCCTTGGGGTTGGGGGGGGACGGCATCTCCTGACTCTTAAAGAGATGAAAATTCGAGGGGAAGGAATAAAAAATCGTCACGAGAGGAGGAGGAGAAAATTGTGGGGAAAAAGGGGAAAAAAAACGGTGATATGGGGGGTTCGCGCAAGAAATCTCTCATAACACTGCGACAGGGGGGTGAAGGAAGTTAATCTGGGAAAGCTCCTTAAAAGGTGTGAAAGTTAGTGGAGGGAGAACTGATCAAGGAGTAAAAAGGAAAAGGGGAAAAAAAATATAGATAAAACACACACGTATTTAGGGGGAAAGGGAGGGAATTTTTTTCAGCTTCATACTTTGGATCGCTGGCCGAAGAAAAAAAGAAACAATGTGGAAAGAGGAGGTGCGAGGCAACATACATCCACCACAAAAACAAAAAACAAACCAGGACCGCCGAAGTGTAGTTCTCCAAACAATCTGTGTTGGGAATGAAAAAATGGGGGGGGCTTCTCAAGGGCTGAAACAAAGGGGGGGGTTGCTTTTCAAAAGGGAAAAACCAGCATTGTTGGTAATGCTAGAACAGGAGTAGGCGCGCGAACCCCCCAAAAAGAAAGGACTCTTAAAAAGAAAGAACAAAGCATCAAGGAGTTTACTTGGCTAAAGACGGTCCAAGGGGAACCCAAGGCGATCTCGGTGAGATCGACAAAGTTAGAATGCCGTCCTCAAGAAAAAAAAACTCGCCACGAGGGTGATAACTGTGAGTGGGAAGAAGAGGGCCAAGCAGAACTACTACTAGAGAAGGGGGTCCACTTTTTCCGAGAAACCTCTTTGTCCGGTGCCGTGGAAAGCCATGAAGTACGGACAGGGAGAGGAAAACCACGAGTGAAGGAAGCCTTTGGAGCAAAAAAAAGAGAACCTATGCTCCACTCCAGGGGAAAAAGAAATGCCATGTCGAGCCTTCGCAAAAAACAACTCAAACCAAAAAAAGGAGAGTTAACGTCGGGGGAAAAGCTGACTAACCATCCACTCAATCAATACTCCTTGGGAAAACAAAGAAAATAATTGGGGGACGCCAGCAAAAAGAAAGTAAGAGAAATAACATCACCATGGGTAAAGGACGAACTTAAATCCAAGCTGCTAAGGAAGTGAAGAGCGGATGGAAAAACTATCAAGAAAAAACCGCACAAAAAGGGAGCGCAAAATAGTCAAGAGGTTAATCCAAGTGCGACCACTGGACGTGTAGGAAGAAAAAAAAAAAGAGACGATATCGAACGCGGGAGGCGAGAAAGGAAAAGAAGACAATCAAAAACTTACCCCTCAACCCGACAGAAAGCCCGAGGTAGACATAGGAAAGGGGGACATTCGAACAATAAAGCCACAAAAGAGGAGCCTCACTTCGGAAAGAAACAACGAAGAAACCAAAAAGGTAAGGAAACTGGCAGAAGGGGGAGAAAAATCAAAAAGGAGACCGTTATTCGAATTGGATCTTGCTAATGCAAGATTTTTTCTGGGAAAGGAAACTAGCGGAGACGCGAAACAAAAGAGTTGACCGCACGAGAAACACACGAGTGAATTACGAGCTCTTTTAAAGCAGCTCAGTTGGGGGGTTGTCTCGGAGATGTGGGATGAGGGGGGCATCAACACCAAGTGTTCAAAACTATCAAAGAGGAGAAGTGGCATCACAGACTGTCTCTCTTTGTTCGGGACATGATGCGAGCCATGGCAGTCAGTTGGTAAACCATTTGGCAGGGGAAGATTTCATCAACGGGGGCGTGGAAAAAAAAAAGCCGGCCAAAACGGGGTCAGAAGCAGAGGAAAACTGGCGGATCTAGAATCCTGACTTGATTTAGAGAAAGAAAATTATTGGAACAGCTCAAGACTAGGAAATGGGCAAAGAACACTCGCTGAAAAAAAAAGGAAAAAACGCAGAAGAGGACCATGGGGCAGAGAAACTTCTAAGAATACACTCACTCAAGCGTGAAACAAGACGGACGCAGCACCTAAAAAAAAGAGTCATAACGGGCAATCTGGGGAACAAAATGGGAAATAAAGATAGCCACACAGGATTCGAGAGGATAAAGGAAAAGTGGATAGAGGCGGGTGAGGACAGGTTTTGTGGTAATGTCGCCATTTTTAGGGGAGGCGGCTGAGGAGACTAGATTCTGGTAATCTTATGATTTAAAATGGGGCGATCTTGGTAAGGAGGGTCTTTCCTATTCCCTAAGGATGGAGATACAATGGGAATTATGCGGACTGGACAAAGTCTTCGAAGAAAGGTTTCATTGAGAAGGAACATGTATACAGCGTACTAATCAAGCTACGGGGGGAAAAAACTGATTAAACCGCTAGAAAGGGAACAAAACGCCGAAGATCCTACGGATCTGACCCTTAGGGATTGGATGTAAGTGAAAAATAAAAGAAGGAACCCAAAAGGAAAAGACGGAGAAAAACAAAAAAGAAGAATCAGTAGAAATAGCAGCGATACCTTTTTTGTTGGAGAGGCGAAAGCTGGGCCGGGAAGAAGAATAGGCCGCTAGTGACAAAAAAGGGCAGGCACCGCAAACAAATCGGACATACAACTTTTCAAGAGTGGCCACATGCTGCAGGAATCCTCCTGGACTTTGGGAGGGGGAGCAGTTTTCCGGAGGGGAAGGCGGGAGCGAGTTGTAGGACTCGGAAGTTTCGGGGGGGAAGAAGAGGGGCCGACGGCGATGGAGAAAGCGGCTTTGAAGTGGCGCGGGCATCTGTCAGTTTTGAGTGCCTTCCATCGGAAGAACGCGTTTCCGCGGTGGGAAGAGCAGGAAAGATTTTAAAATTCAAAAAACTACCAGGGGAATTGACTACTGATTAACCATAGGGGGACTAGTTCTCGGGGTCGGTGGAGGAAGGGGGGGGCTGGTAACTCGTCCATAGAGTAGGAGGGCCGGCGCCTCAGGGGGGGAAGACGACTCATAACAGTGGCGTGAGGGGTATCTGATCGCGGGGAAGAAAAAAGTGTGGGTTAGAAGGGGGATTGAGTAACGAGTTTCGGAAGAGGAGAGGGATGGGAAAGTGGGGACTAATGGGGTGCGGGACGTATCCGACAGGGGGCATTGGTTGTCTATACGGAGGGAGGGATAACGCGGGGGAGCTGTTTTTTGAGGTAAAAGACCAGCCAGAAAGAGAGGAGGGGGAAAAAGATCAGGGAACTCAAGAACTGTAAGCTGGGACAAGGGAAAGGACACTCCAGGGGGGGGCGGAGGAAACGGGGCCAGAGAGCTAATTCTCTGGAGGAGAAAAGCAACGGGAAAGAAAAGGGAGACCAGAGAGGGGCGAGTGAACATGTTGGTTTTAGGATAAAGAGAACATGCAAATTGTAGGTTTTCAAGATAAAAGAGAGAGAACGTTTGCCATGTTTCAAAGGATTTAGGAACAACGACTCTTCTCATTTTTTGGGCTGGCAAGAAGAAAAGTGAAAGGTTGGGGGGTTCTTGCAAAAAAAAAAAAACACAGTAAAGCGGGGAAGGTAACTTCGGAAAATTTAAACCAAACAGAGCTTCTAGCAAAGGTACATGTCAAGGCAAACAAGCAGGGATTTGTTTAGGAAAGCAGGGAAAAGACTCTTACCAGGCGGAGGGTGAACAGGGGAAACCCGTATTTGCTCGGCCGATGGGAACCTCTTGAAAACTTTTTGGGGGAAGTGGGGGAGGTCCGGTCCCCAGCGAGAAAAAAAGGAGGACCTTGCCAAA
>Ga0179591_1287514_pt1 | contig 25690 bp, 16 predicted proteins | sample CZOMad2_1_08_16f_FD_182891 | JGI IMG/M metagenome (GOLD analysis project Ga0179591, IMG submission 182891) | Vadose zone soil fungal communities from Angelo Coast Range Reserve, California, USA - CZOMad2_1_08_16fungal (PacBio error correction) | ecosystem: Environmental > Terrestrial > Soil >...
TTCCGGGAGGAAAAGACGGGTCTTCTAAGAGGCCACGTGGTGCCAGCCTTTAAAGGGGGGATCAGTACTGTTCCAATGCCGCTTGCCTTGTATTAGACATCTCAGATTGAGTTTGCTACGCCTACCCGAATCGCTGCCGCGACGACTCACCTTGGCCACCGCGCGATCTCCTTGCGCTTCGGCTTCGGCAGGAGGATGACCGGCGAAGGGGAACGGAGTCAGAGAAACCCTAGGAACGACCTTGTACCGTCTGAAAGGAAAGAGAGGGAAGGTCGCGGTACTTCCTTAGAAGGCCACTGCTGGAAAGAAGGGTCTTAATCCATTTCTTTTCGGACTTATAAAGAGGCGGGGCGAAGCGTCCGGCCAACTCGGCGGCCGGGAAAAGGCCGAACTAGCATTCTTCATCTTTGCCAAAAGAAAGAACCAACTCGAGGAAAGGGGAAGGGCGTTCGCCGCCGTTTCCTAATAAGGTGACCATCCTGGAGCTTTTTATAGATTAAAAAAAGGGGAGAGGAGGGTTAAAAATAGGAAGAAGAAATCCAGGAGGTCACCGCGATCACGATGGAAACGGGACCGCCATTACAATCGTAAACGGAGCGGCCGGAGGACATGTCTGTGGACCAGGGCTTCTCTAAGGAAAGGAAGGGGTCCTTCCGCTGGACTGTGGCGGCGTTGAACCAAAAGATAGAAGGGAAAAAAGAAGGGGAGACACCACACCTCATAAGAAGGGAGTCAAGAACCTCCTTCCCATCTCTACAGGGAGGAAATCAATGGCACGCATAAGTAAAATTGTCGCTGGTGCGCGACAGATAAGGGGAAAAGGAAAAAATAGCAGCCAAAGAGCCTGGCTTCTATCATCGAAGTTCAGGGAAATAAAACTTATATAAACAGATTTGGGGAGGGGCTTAATGTAGAAAAGACACTGGGGTAGATGGACCAGCCCACCCGCCGGGGTCCAATACTCTTGCTCAGGGACCGAATCCTTGCCGCAGGTCCTTTGGACATTCGGGACTCCATTCTCTGGCCAGTTCCATTCTTGGTCAGGAACCGTAATTCCGTATTAAAAGAAAATACGCAGGACCTCCGCGTAGCGGAAAATCCAGGAATGGCTGTAGATTGATAGGGCGACAGAGAGGAGTGCCGCCAGTATCAATAAGGTTTTTTCTCAGACCCGGCCACCGAGGCGCCTTCTCTCGAAATGCTTGCCAGCGGCTCGCGCCAGCAAGCAGTGATGCGGTATGAATTCTATCTTCCGAGAAAGAGCATGACAGGCCGCAAAAAAAGGAAAAAGCGAGAACTCGTGAGGTTTTGCATGAAGCCGAAACTGGCTGGAAGAAGTTGGGCGTAACCGGCTTGGGGAGGAGGAACAGGCTGCCAGCAACATAGGATCTCCCCATCGGGGTCCAGTCATATCCTGAAAGGGCAGCAATCACCGCAGAAGATAAGAGGAAACTAGTCTACACATAAGCACGGGGTTACCACGGAAAGGGAAAGGGCTTTGGGAGGAGGCATTTGGGGTTACAAGGATGTCTTGGCATGACTGGACGATGTTGCATCCAGCGTAAGAACCAGGGTTCACTTTTTGCATTTTGTTACGCAAAGGCTGGGAAAACGGGGCGAATTTTTTTTTCGTGCGGGGGAAGAAGGAGTCTTGGCTGAAGCGGTGATGCAGCCTTTTCTCCGTGCAAGATTATTCCAAAGCAGAGGTTTGCATCGAAGGCAGGTACTGCAAAGAAGAGCATACCCACACCTGGTAGACGCTTTGACGAGAAAGAAATCACGCTTGAGGGACCGCGAGTCGCGCAGAAAGGGGGGGGGTACCAGGAAACTCCGCCCGCGTCATCTGAGGGGGAATCAGGAAGGGGGGGGGAGTTACCCACAGGTCCAGGGAGAACTTTTCTCGCGAAGAGAGACAGGTAGGTTTCGTACATGGGATAAAGACGAAGGCCGCTTCCACGCTGGTACGCGGAGGGGCCTACGTCCAGAGATGTTCATTACCCTTAATCTCCGGACTGAAGAGCCTCGTCTGAGGGAGGACCTTCGGTTAGGTCACAGAGCGGGAGAGGTCTTCTTTTAGCTGAGGCCTACCCTCCTTAATTTTCTTTCTTATTCATTTGAATCATGAGGCGAACCTTCCTGGTGAGCAGGATAAAGAGAGTTGGGAAATATGCGTTACCTCGACCTCGGAGAGGGGAAAAGTCGAGGAAGGTCAGTTGCTGGGGACGGGAAAACTTATGGGAACGAAAATTACTCACATCGAAGGGCAATCCCGTCCATGATCAGGTGACGTGCCGAGGGCGAACCAAGGAAAAAGAACTAACTTCGGGTATGATTTAGGCTAGCTTGATAAAAGATCAAAAGGGTCACAAGGGAAAGACATGCCAGGACTCACTCTCGTAAGACCACGTCAGCAGAGAAGGTCTCGACCAGAGGAACTAGCGGCTAGGACTGTTCCTTGCGCGAATGGCTTCCACTCATCGAACTCGAACGCAGGAGGTTGGATCTATAGTCCAGCGTCTTCCCAGAAAGGCGGCCGATGGCCCCTTCCGGTCTAACCGGGACGATCCGAAAATCTGCGATAATAAATCAGCCTCCTCGGACTGGCCGGTCAGACATTAAGAGGAAACGATCCTGACGAAAAGGGAGAGGTAGCCGTTTTAAAAAAGAAAAAAAAGCACTACTCCCTTGCCCGGCTGCTAAACCCAGGCCTATGTCCGCGGCAGGCTCATTCAGATCGGAAAAAAAATGATAGCTCAGGGGGAAGGAGAATTACCCGTATTCGAGCGGCGTTGGAAACCATTATTGTTCCATCATTGAGTGAAGGACAGAAAAAGACACGAACGGCACAAACTTACGTCATTAACCGAAGGGAGGCCATAAAGACGTGGACAACCTCCAGCTAGCCTAAGCACAGGTCCCTAACGATTTAGGCGGCGTCATGACCGTCCTGAGAAGCACCTACGGTCAAAAGTAGCTCTACAAGACCCGCCGCCAATTATAAAGGGGAAAAATATATCTGGGTACATAGGTAAGTTCAAAAACACGTCCGTTCAATGCCGCCCTCATTCTTGAAGCAACTTAAAAAAGGGGATATGGTTCCGGTGTTCATTTCGGCCAACTTCCTGCGCGTCAACGGAATATGGGTTTAAAAGCGTTCTTGTCAGGGAAGAACATGCCTACGAAGATCGGACCAAATCCGGCGGTCAAGAGGGAAAAAGAAATAGGGATCATGATTCAGTTCATGTAGATCGTCAGGGGTCAATTTACCGAGTATGAACGCCGGACCTCTCGGGGGGGGGTTAGGGGTGTCAATATTGGTGAAGAAACGCGGGTATATCTCTGTAATCAGAACTCGAAACTGGAAGGATCTAGCGAGTAAGAGGAAGGAAAAAATAAAACAAAGCCCATTCCGAAGGAGTTCCGGAAGTAGTGTCACTGGGAGAAGAGGACAGTTCTGTTCTCTAAAGGAAATATCCAAAAGACTAGAAGAACGCACCCGCTCGGGTCTACCTTTTCAGTAGCAACGAAGGAACAAGGCAAGTCAGAATTATAAGGACATAGACCTGTGAGAGACTCTCTGCGGAGAGTAAACATCGTGTTCGTCCGGCTGCCTTTCTGGGGCTGGTTTGGAGAGCTAGGACGCTAACGAATCTTCTACTCATAACCAAGTCTCATGCTAAGGGGGGGAGAAGATCACTTGGGACCAAATCAGGACCTATTGAAGTATTAAAATTCATTGAGGGGGAACCTTGTTTAAGCAAAGAAAAATTAATCACCTTCTATGGGCGAAGCAAAGAGGAATAGCTCTAATTTCGATCTCACCAGCAGGGACAATGCAAGATACGGAAAAGACCGAGAGAACGAGGCAAGAGAGCCTGCTTCCGCACAACTCAGGGAGACGGATTGCTGGCTGCGAGGAGTACAAGAGCCGAGGGAGGTGGATCGGGGAGGGCTACAAGCAAACGGGACGTGGGGAAAAGGGCGGGAGGGGGGGGGGGGGGGGGCCTCAATCGGTGTGGGGGTGAGAAGTGTGGGGGGGCGCGTGTCTTCAACGAGACCTACCCTCCGAGAGGGGAAGCCGACCGCCTCCTCGGCCAGGTTGGGTCAGTCAGGAGTAGAGGGGGGCTCGACCATCGGACGAAAGCAACCTGTCTATACCAGATTCTCCAATAAGAAAAGTGTACACCACGCCCAAGAAAGACATGGAGGACGCAGATTATGTAATCAAGAGATGCGCCGAAGGTCGGTGTGATGTAGTCCAAAAGAAGGAACCTCTTCTCCAGGGGGGGGGGGGGGGGATGACCAGCTGGCTCCCGATGGAAGGTCCTGAAGAACAGGAAACTCTGGATCCGGGGTCAAATCAAGAAGTAATGCATCACCGTAACCGCTCACTTCCCCCGACCAAAAAAAGACCCTAAAAATAGGGAGGACGCCACGACAAGGCCCTATAAATTGTACAAGGTAAAAGCCTAACACATCTGAAAGGGTGACAGCAACCCTACGTGACCCCATGGCCAAAGACAAGAGATCGGAACTCTCGACGGGGGTTACGTTAGGAGGAGGTTGCGCGACATACTGTTTCAGTATGGATTGAAAGATTCTTGGAGCTTAGACATGCCTAGAAGAAGGATTTTTCTGGCCAATGGAAGAGAAAACAAGGGCAAACAAAAGTGTAGCCCTACCGCATTATTTCTAGACAAGGGGGCTGACCTTAGCCGGGTCCCTACGGCGTGAAGAGGGGGGGGAAAGTTCTTATTCTCTAGCCCATATTACCGAGAGAGTCAAAAAGAGGAAAGGAAGGACTTAACATAAACGATCCTGTTCTCTGCAAAAATTCCTCTACGGGAAAATGGGGGACTAAGAGGGGGAACATTTAAAGACCTTCTCTTCGTCCAGGGGGAAGTGCCCGCTTTCCCTTGCCTGCCTCACTAGCCCTAAAGAAGGGTCTGCAAAAAAAAGTCTAAATTCCTGAAAGGGTCTTAAGATCTTAAGGCTCAAAGAATGAGGACCTTTTGCAACCTGTTCCCTCCACACCTGCACGAGGGAAAAAGTGCTGGAAGACGACATGTCCTTTAATTCTGGAATGAAGGGGAAGGGTGCGTCCCTCTCACACTTCATTGGCTTGACGAAAGGTCCTCCCCTATCAACAGCGGGCCTATCTTCTGAGGAGAAATTGGAAACCGAGGAGGAGGGGGGAAGAGCCGTCGAACTCCTCGGGGGGGAGGGAGGATCTTAAAATTGAAGTCATAGCTCTGACATTTTTACAAGGAGGAGGAAGTGCTCGTCCTCGGGGCGCTGATCGACTTAAAGATGTGAAAGGAAGGGAGGTCTGCATCCATGGGGAGGAGGCGTAAGAATGTTAAGGGGAACAATGCTGGGGCAGAAATGACACACCAAAAACAAAAAAAACACCAAACCCCAACCAAAAACCCCCCCAAAACACACCCCCCAAAAATAGGATTCGATGGCAGACTGAAGGCTGAAAGAGGGTAAAGAGACCTGACCTCCACATCCTGTCAAGCCAGAGGAGAAATCCATCTTGTAGAGAGGGAAACGCAGGGCGTATCTCTCTCAACCAAAAGAGGAGGTATACCTCAAAGAAAAAGGGGTCACCATCGATCACTGAGTCCACGTCTGGGGAAGAAAGGGGGTACCGCGGCAAGACACGCCATCCGCGGGGGGGAGACCGGCGCAGGCTTTAAAACCAGGTAGGGGACAATTCTCGGGACCGGTCGGTCAGTTTGTGCAGAAGTACCCTTAAATGAGAAGCCGACAAAAACCTTTAGCTTCGCCCGAAGGACAGCCTTAAGGAAGGGGATCGCATGGCCAAAGGACTACGGGAACTAGCACATCATAAAGGAAACAGGGGAGAGGTGAACTCACGCCTCCCGGAGAGAAAACACAGCTTCATACCCTATCCAGTCGATCAAGCCTAAGGGGGAAAAGGGGGCGGCCGACGACTAAGAGAAAAAGATTGTCTTATTTCAGGAGGTTATCACTACATAAAAGGGGGGGTGGAATTGTCGAAGACAAAGCCCAGGTCCAAGCATGTACCATGGGAAGGGGGGCTTTTGCCACCCAGTAATGGCCTTGACGGAGGGTTCCGGGCTTGAAATAACCGACATAAAATCAGTCCAGTCTACGAAAGGGCGGCCGAAACTCCTGTCAGTCAGAAGCATAATGAAATCAGGAGCGATTAGCGTGGAAATCACCAGGGGCGTGGAGAGGCTTAGCAAGGTTCCACGCTCCCAGGATAAGAAGAGATAAGGGGAAATCATCCGTTCCATTGGGACGGGAGGCTACCTTATAATGTCTCTGACTGCTGGAAAGAGGCCTGCGGGAAATCAAATAGGGGAAAGGTTGGAAGTCTTACAGACGGGTAAATCGTGATCGGAAGCTCTAAGGAAGAATGGGGATCACAAAGCTTATATTTACCGCGTGATCCGGAAGAACTTGGGAAAAAAAAGGTTGTTGGTAAGCAGGGGCGGGGGGAAGACCAAGACTTTACATCAAAACAGGGCGGGATGCAACCTCGTTCCAGTCTGAAGAAACGGACGACGAAGCCGTAAAAAAGAAGGGGGACGTTCACAGCTATAAAATATAGAGAGGGAGCTATCAGCACAGCAAGGACCTTCAGGATTCCCTATGAGGCTGTGGAAGTTAGGCCAGTGGGTTTGACGGGCGGGAGGTCAAACTTGAGGAAGAAAGGGGGGCACTCGGGAAGGGGAGGACCTGGCAAGTTTTTAGGGGGGTCCGTGGTGGTGGGTGATGCGGCGAAAATGCGGGGAGGACCATCTGGGGGTGGTCGGCGGGCGTGAAGGGCCTGCAGGGGACTCGGGGGTGGATGCTATAAAGGGGGACGGAAGGGCGCGGAGAGAGGACACTATTGGAGTCATCAGGCCGGATAAGCCAGACGGGCTAAAAAGGGGTACGCGTCTTACTGCAGATCAAGCAAGAGGGGAGGGGAAGTTAACTCGGACAGCGCGAGGGGTGACAACACGTCTAAAAACGTGTCAGAGCAGGGTCTCTACTGGGGGGGGGCGCTGTGACAAAGGGCGAGAGCGGGATCAGGACCTTAGGTGCTGGGGCTTACCTGTGGAAACAGTAGAGGGGAAATGACGCTCGAGCTCTGAGGAAAAGGGATTCCATCCTGCGGGGATTGCAGACTATGGACAAAAGGCTTTACTACAATGAGAGTGGTAAATTCCCTCGTAGGGGGATGGGAGGCTCAAGGGCGTCCCGGTCTGTGGGTACTCGGACCTTATCATAATGCTCGAAGAGTTTCGTCTTATTCATTTCTCAAGGGAAGGGGTTGAGAAGACCGGTCGCATATCAAAGGAAAATTCCGTCATTTTTGTGAAGAGGGAAAAGGTTACGCGATCTCGGACTACGTCGCTACGGCGTCAAAGGGGCAGATGCTTGCCGTTGTGTGGAGGGAGACTCCAGAAACGCGTAAATCCATGGATCAAGCATCCTGATCAATCCCCCCGAAAGGATTGACGTGCCCGATGGAGGAAAAATCCGCGCGAAAAGGAGGGGTAAGTACTCTGTAGGAGAAAGGGGCGTACTCCTGATAATCCAATTCCATGCACATCGCACCCCGAGAAAGAAAAGAGCGAGCGACGGGAGTAGAAAACGGTCTTCATCAGAAAACGGCTACAGGGGGTAGCAAGTGCGATGCATGCGGATTAAGAACCACTGGAACCGACTGGGGCGAAACAGGGCGGAAAAGGACCCGGGCGGTGTAGGAAAAACTGTACAGAACCTGAAAAAAAAAGTCAGGGAATCCTCCGTCTTAGGCCAAAAGGGGAAAATGCCGGACGACGCTTATACGAGAGTTAAGAGTAGGATGAGCTAAAAACGAATTTAACGTCCTCTCTCCAAAAAGAGAGCAGAGGGGAGGAAGTATTCCTTCCCGGGGTCCTTCAGGTCAGAAGTACGTTCTCCCTGCTCATTATCAAACTAGAGGAAAAAAACTAATTGGTAAACACAGGCTTACTTAATTTAAAGAGCTTCAACTCGATTGTAGGGGGGGGGGGGACCAGAGGGTACCAAACTGACAACGAACCGACTAAGCTGTCACTTAAAGAGTTGGGCGGCTTGTCATTCCGGATTAAGCACCTAGTGGAAATCTAGACTCAAAACACAACGTAGGGTTAAAAGATATATATCTTGGGGGAAAAGGTTTCAAGGACGGATGAAACAAGTCCCTCCCCAATTCAGGGGATACCCCGTGGAACTTTCCGGGGGTCGGGTCAGGGGGACTTCGGGAATGCCCTACAATATTTGTATGGAGGGGTGCGTCTGCCTCTTACGAAAACAGAAAGGAGGGCCTCTTGCCTGAGATACAGAGAAGGAAAAATTGGGACAGTGGCGTCAAGAGACCTGAATAGGAAGGCCATTCCGCAGCCTAGAAGAGTTTAAAAAGCCTGTTTTCTCTCTGGAGACCACGAATTAAGCGAGCGCCGACTCCATCCCAGGGGTTCCTTGTCATTAAGGTGAGCGCTCCAAGGGCGTCCGAGGATGGAGGGCTCATGGGTGAAAGAAGAGATCGACGGCGGAAAGGGGTCGGCCCAGACGGGTCAAAGCCCTCCCCTGGAAGGAGTATCGCGCAAATGCGGGGGGGTTTCGAAAAGGGGGAGGCACGCAAAATTAAGAAAACCGGAGCCGATCCTTCAGAAGCGTGTGGACCGGGCGGAGACGAGGGAGGAACCAGCGGGTTGTCTGGGATGGGGCTGGCTCATTAGATCATCTATCAAAGACAGGCGGCTACTCCAGACCTCAGCGCAGGGGCTATGGGGAGGAAAGAGGCACTCAAGACCCGGATAGGAAAGAGTGAACAGGATGGGGAAGGGCTTATTTTACTCTGTTGAAGATTGAAACAGCGCCATCCGCTGACGAAGCGCCGGGGAGCTCGGGTGCTCTTAGAAAACTGCACAATCGCCATGTAAGAGGAAGGCTCGACGAGGGGCCAGAGATCCCTTCCGCATAATAATGAGTTGATAGGGATGGTAGTTCCTGAAAAAAAAAATTGCTCCAGCAAGAGGTCCCTCAAAAAAAATTCCTCCTACCCCAACTGTAGTGCCAAGAAGGAATGTCCCCTCACTGTCCTTCCCACGAATGAGACATTGCCGCGGCCCGTGGTCCATCTCCCTGGGGAAGGGTATCACGCTTCCGCAACAAAGAACTCACTATACCGCTAAAAGGGAAACGTCAAGTCCCGAACTCCCACGAAGAAGTGCGAGGGAAAAGAGATATACTTACGTGTGCCAACTGAAAGCTTTACGAAGCGAGCAAGGGGGGTAGACCCTTCCGTCCAACTGTACCAAGTGGGTTGAGCAAGGAGGGCTCCGACGCCTTTCCTTATTCACTCAAAAAAGGGCCTGGCATCTCGGTCAGGACCGGGAACTAAGTAGGAAAGGGCTAACGCTATCACAGAGCAGAGCCTCACGCCTTCAGCGTACTCCCCCGATCTCACACCAAGGAAATAAAGCAAAGAATGTTAACAGGGGAGCTGTTCAGACGATCCCCGTGGTTACGAACGAATAAACCAAACTTGTACTCCAAACATGTCCAAGAATAATCGGAACGAGCGGGTTAAAGGTTGAACGAAATCTAGATCGGAACTTTCTGGTATTAGGAAACTATAGCGTGGACCTTGACAAACGACGCGATGGAAGGGATCAGAAAGGAAGAACGCCTGGCTAAAAAGCCAGTCTAGCGCAGCAACAAAGGCGGAGACATGGCGTAAGACGGAAATCATACGCGGGGGGATCGCCACTGGAGAAGCGCCAAGGTGATCGAGCCGTATTCAGGCCGTAAAGCATCAAAAGAAGAGGGCGCCGAAGGGGTAACCTGACCATCTATTAAGGGGGGGGAGAGGTCCATTTACGGCTCACCAGTCCGGCTGTTCGAAGCAGGGAAAAAAATCCGCTTTCCCGTCCTGACCGACACTAAACCGAAATCCTTGGGGCTGGCGAAGAAAGGTCGGCGCAATTCGGGTGGACGAAGCCTGGGGAAAAAGGAAATCCGCCTACATCAAGTGCCGGGCCAGGTTCGGAACAAGAACAAAACACATGCCCGACCGGCCTGGGCCCAAAGGAGGCCACCTTGACACCGATCACATTCTGCCGCAGAGGGGGGCAGAAAAAGTTACTTTCTTACAAGATAAAATTGAATGTCTTCTGAAGCATCAACTCAAATCCTCAAGGGGACTTGGAGTTGACGTCACCGTCTCACCTCTTCTCGAAAGAAAGCTCGGCGGACTCATTTTATGAGGATGTAAGACTCGAGTCTTTAGGAAAAGAGAAAACCAAGGTGGTAACTGCTGAAATAGAACGGGTCTCAACGGGACGTGAAAGGCTGGAGAGCGGGGGCGTTTTCATCGGGCCTTGGGCGACGTCATAACGACTTGGAACATGACAAGAGAAGCCCCGTCGAGGGGAAACAAGAACTGGCCCTGCTCGCAGAAAAGGGGAAACTTCTCAAACAAGGCCGGGAGGGGCCTCGTTCGATTTCTTTCAACGCAGGGAGGTAGCGTACCATCCGAGGGATCTGCAACCGAAGGGGAAAAGAAGAGAAGAAAGCAAGGCTGGTACACCTGAAAGGCGGGAAAATTACCGAGGAAACTGGCGGTGGCGAGGCGAAGGGAGGGAACCTCTTTTAAGTTCATCCTTCTCAGTCAGGGGGAGGTCGAAGGCCTCAGTCTTGTGTGGGAACCTTCCAAATGACGCCGGGAAAAAGAAAGGCTGAAAAACATCTCAAGCCGGCAGAAGTAAGGGAAAAAGATAAGGAAGGTACCGGAAAAAGCACTCGTCCAAATTTACAAAGTGGAAATCGGGGGCTATGTCACCGCAGAGCTAAGACACATCGGAAGAAAGGGAAACGATCCCTTCTATAGATCGGGTGGCACCAAGGTGAAATCGACTGCAATAGTGACAAAGAGATTGCTTTGGGTCTTCCTTACAGAACAGAAAAGGTGAGCTTGCGAATAACTACGTGAAATCGTAATTAATGGACAGGTGGCCATGCTTGCCGACATAATCCGTAAGGTTCGTGCAGAGGACCTTTTCGGAGAGGCGGAAATCCAGGGCATTCTAGGCTTCACTGCCGAAGAAGGGCCTGTGAAGTCAACTGTCTACGTAGCGGGGAACAGTTCGGTAGAATATTTCAGGAAAGAATTGAAAAGTGCGTCAGGACCCTAAACGTCTAGTGGGAGAAGCAGAAAAAGAATCCGAGGCTATGCTCATCAGGAGCTTAAATGCAACTCATCTGAGCCAGCCATAGTGATTCGAGTCACAATGCGAATCGTCGCTAGTATCTCAGGAATCTCAGCTACATCCTAAGATCAAAAGCGTAGAGGGCCTGCTGAGCCTGAACCCAAATGGAACGACCGTCATGTCTTACGTCAGTTTTGTTCAGGGGGAGGCTGGCCACATAGGACCAGACTTTCCATGGGGAGGAGACTCGTCCACGCGCATTGGAAGATATAACACTCAAGAGATATAGGGGGGAAGTGAGAAAAATCAAATCCTTTAAAACCTGCGAAAGGTCAGGGTATGTGCATTTAAAGTGGGGTTGAGTCGGAATCCGGTAGATTTTCAGGTTCCTGGGGGTGGAACAAGGGTTGGGTAGCTGGGCCAGGGTTGGGGGGCGATATAAATCGGGAGGAAAACGGGGGTGGTGGACGGGTCCAATTTCCTCCTTCTTTATAAGTGAGCCGAATCCGTACTAAGTGCAGAAGAGGTGGACATCAGGGGGGGGGCCGGCAATCATGGCGGCGAACGGGCGCCGACATGGCAGGCACCACCACCTTTCCGAAGGGAAGGCGGTAAAGATCATTGGGGAAGGGATTCTTCGAGAAAGAGGGCCCGCGTTTTAAAAGGTAACAAGCCATCCCGCGAAATTCGCGCGGTCTCGACTGGCTCTTGCGTTGGAACTCCTTTCGAATAGTGAGAAATCTGTCCACGTCCGAGCCTTTCTTGGGAGGGGCTGGTTTTTGCGGCTACTTGACGGTCCACTTTGGAGGGACGGACGGCTGAACATCTTCTTTTTAATGAAAGGAGAGATCCCTTCGTTCAAAGAAAAAATGCAGGTGTCAACTTGATGCAAGGACATAGGTAGGGAGGTGCATGTACAATTCCGAAAAGAACCAAGAAAAGCCTTTCGTCGAAATAATGGACAATGCTATCCTTAATCGGGAGCGCTACATGGCCTGTTAACGACGTCCTCGCGTTGGAAATGTCATTTGAAAGATAGAATCCTCGCGCTAGAAGTGACGTCTTCCATGCAATGGCCGGGAATTCGCACTTATTTTTCCACCAGTCCGACCTTCAGTCAATCATCCTGACAAAAGTCATCCCTGAGACGTTTCGGGAACAGGGCCGGGGGGGTTCTACCAAAAGATGAGAAACCTGCGGTAGGAGTAGAACTAGTTCATCTTTATCTACTCAGAGGGAACCGGAATCAAGGAACAGGCCGCACAGCTGGTAACTCAAACGTAGCCAGAAGACGTCCACACGGACGCCGGCTACTCGGAATCACGTGCTCGTGGGAGAATCCTGAGCTAACCAGTTCGCCTCGACGATTAAAAACGGCCCAGGCGAAGGAACAGGTCCGGGTCGAACAGGTACTCCTGAGAAAAATATAAAAAGAACCAGGAAGGAACCCTACTCGAATGGGAGTCTTGCAGCACCTTCATTACGAGAAGGGAACGGGCCGTATATAGGCGTAGGACTCCCGTTGCGCTCCGAAACCGAGGTCAACGCTATTGGAAGCCGATGGGAAAAGCCACGACGTATCCAGTCCTAGAATAAACCTGGCTATTGCGAGGGGGGAAAAAAAGGATTTTCAACTATAGTTCGAACTGAAAGAAAGACGAAAAGCCTTGACGGGACAAACAAGTGGGGGCCATGAAAAATGAAGAAAGTCCACTATCCTAATAAGAATCACGAAAAACTGTAGGCGCATGCGTGAACGGGCCTGATGGGACAAAGATTCTCAAAAAAAAAAAAAGGAGGTAGGAGGGGAAGAAGGAAGCTTGGTTGAATTAGGGCTTCAAAAGTGGAAAATTCAACAAAAAAAAGATACAGCGTCTTACATAAAGGGCACGATTGCCGTGGGTCAGGTGAAGTTTCTGGAAAAAAATGGAAGCCTGCAACAGGGGTTATCTGTAGAAGTCAGATCATTCCTTACTACGAAAAGGCGGGCAATACCGGATGAAATTCCAACGAATACTGGATCAAGCAGATGTATAGAGATTCATAAAGAGAAGTACGGAAGGAAGTGCCGAAAAGAAAACTCGTGACTTAAGGGGAGACGGCGGACAACAGGGCGTTGGCAGAGAGCGTACTACAAGCACTTCAGGGTCCTAAGGAGTCTTCAAGGCCCGGCTACCCCCATCCGAGGAGAACAGGATGCTCTGTATCCTGTAGCTTGGGGAGAAATCTACCCTACCTGTCAGCGGCCCGCCCTGTCTCTACGAGCAAGCCGAGCGGTCGACCGGGGGGGGAAGACGAGCGCGCTGCAACGCGCAAGGAATTAGAGCCCGGATCAATGTAAGTGAGACACGTAGAGGAGAAAATCTTGCCTCTTTTTAGGCCGTGGAGTGGGGGCTGACCGTTGGCCGCTAGGGAGAGCTAAAAGAGGAGCTAAACAGCAATGTAGCGCAGACCTAGAGATAGGAACGGGGGGAATACACTTATTCATATGCGTGAAATGGAAGGGGTTACTTTGATTTCCATAAAGTGAAAATATGAAGTAAAGCAGATATGCAATTGCTAGGTCTGGGGAGACTAGATTCTATGAAAGGCACTGCCCAACGAGAGGGAAGGCTAGGAGCTCCCTGGAGAAAATTAAACTCCCCTTATTATCTTCGTGGCGGCGCGTAAAGACAAAGACCGCGGATGTACTCATTACAATAAAAAGCCGGAACCCTATAAAACCCGGGAGTAAAAAACTTTTCTTTACCGAAAAGAAAACCTCAGCAGGATTACAGGGAGGAAAGGGAATCCGAGCGGCCAGCTTCCGGACGGAAGAAAGAGTTAAAACACCAGCCCAGCACCGATCGACCAACGAACTATACCTCTATCCAGGGTAAGAAAAAAACGACTCAAAGCTACCAAGAGGGGTAGGAGGGGGTACTCCGAGGCGTTGCGTCTAAGGCTAAGAATTTATTGTGAAATTACGCCACCGCGTCAGGTGTGGGGGGGGGGATCCCTTCTTGGAGCGTGTCTCCGGAAAGACAAGGATGGAAACTCGGTAAGCATGCGAAAATCGTCTAAAGGATGCACCGCCGACCAAACAAACCCCCGAGTCCCCACTCGATAAACAAAACAAGGAAAGGAACAAAGCGGTTATAACCCAAAAAAGGAAAGGGTTTGACAAGACAAAGGCCCGCCGGACAACAAGGCTCACTTCCACAGCCACGCGTAAAGGGAGTGCGAGGTAATAATCACTCAGTGAGAGGAAGTGAAAGCGGCTATCTGGGGAGTGAAAAAGAAAAAAACTTTACCGATCCCACCGCTGCGGTGCTGACCTCACTGACTAAAACCCAATCAAGTCATAAGCCCCAACTGTTAAGTACCGGGGTCAAAGAGTTCACAAGAGAGGTGATAGACTTACGGCATTCAGGGGAGAGTCCTCGAAAACCCCGGCCGTAAAGAAGCACGATGCTGGAATCTTACCCCTCATTCGATCTGAAAGTGAATAGCCTGAACAGGGACTCCCGAAGGGTTGGCTCTTGCAGGGAAACTACGATGGCCCGTTAAAGAAATATACACGTACCCGCTACGGCTACGAGGTGGAAGCTTCTGACGAACTATGTTCACGTAACGAAACTCCAGAAGCTTCAGTTGCGCCCTTTTGATGAACTTTCCCTGCCAACAGTCCAGGACTGGAAAAAGCAATTCATCATTCCTGGTCCATTTATGGGGAAGGGCCTGGACATGGGAGGCTCCCATCTCACACATTTTGATTTGATTGAGCAAAATCCCTAAAGAATTGCCTATGCCGTCTTCGACGCACCCTGGTCGAGGGAATGGGAAGCGATCGGCGGAGGTTGCTGTGAATTCTGAGGAAAGGAGGCACCTCGGTGTAAAGGCTTCTGCAAAGTGATAGGACTGCGCGTACCTGGATAGTGACTTAAACGGCGTCGGAGGAAGAAAGGGGACAGCCAAGGTATGGGGAGTAAAAAACAAAGTTAGCAGGGGAAGGTTCGCCGAGGCCCCACCGAGAAGGAACACGGAAAGGGGGACCTGAAGCATAATTGCAACAGGTAAAAAAACCTCTGCGGGGGGATTCGATCGAGCCTTGTAAAAGCAAGGGATAATGTTAATCGAGTCTCACAACAGTGAATAGGAAAAGAGTATAAAAAAGGAGGGGTCACAACATCTACTCAAGACACAGCCGCGGCCGACCAAAAAGACGACCAGGGGCCTTCTCAATGACCCCGAGTAGTCCAGGTTCAAAGGGTCAAAAAAGACCTGCGGTGTCGTCGAAAAAGAACACAGCGGGGAGGACTAAAGAAAACATTCCCCTGACCCCGATCGCGCCTCCGCCATCTAAAAAAAAAACGATCATTCCGTTGGTAAGAGACCGGAAGACACTTGAAATGTCATAGCAAAGGGTCTGTTTCGGGAAAGAAGGCACCGAGCGCCACAGAGGAACATCCGGTAAAAAGATCAAGAGTTGTTGGCAAAAGTCGAGACGTTAGGTCGAGGGGCTTACGATCAATAAAACGAAAAAGGGCAGTTAGGAAAATGACGGAAATCCATGGAAAGTATCGCGGTTCCAATGAAGGTTCCCAGAGAAGGTCCGGCCTTTGTTAGTGCAAGGGGTGGCGAACAAGAAGGGAAGCTTCCAGAATAAAAGGGGGGCGATACGGAGGAAACTGCAGACGAGCAGCAATCAACATTACGCTCTGTCATCATCTAGTATGGATATATGGGACGGGAGGGAAGGAACTTAGCTCCATGTGGTGTACAAACCTTGCTTGAATAAAGATGGGAGAAGGTCATAAAGCTGGGGGGCACCGCTCTGAGCCAACGGATCGCGTACGGACTTGGTTCTCTAGCGTACTTAGGACATTCTAAATCCTCGAAGGAAGGGATGGTTCCCTCTTCATTGGATACCGCCCAAGGCATGGCGTGTCGTAGGGATTGGGGGAAGGTCGAAGGATGGCACAACACGACAGCGGCCCGTCCAACGGTCCATTTCTGTCGTCAGAAGAGAAAGAAAAGCTATATGACGAGTACAACGAAAGGCGCGCCGATATAGACTTTAAGCTAAAAAGACATCATAAACCTGAAAAACGCTAGCTTTTCCTAAAGGGGAATTGTGCATGGGAGGAGGGTGTTACTTATATGGCGGGTAAAAACTGTGGCACCGGTCCGATAACCGGGAAAAAGTGGGGAATCCGTTGTGGGGGGGGGGAGACGAAGAGGATGGGCGTAAAGGGGGGGTGGGGTGGGCGGGAGTTCAGCCTTCTTGCTCTAGGGATGACGAAGCTGACTGGAATGAGATTGCCGTTCAGAAGGCCGGACTCACTTTAGCGTCATGGGATAAATAAAAGAAAAAAATTTGGGGTTACGCGATGACTCATAATCCATCCTAGACTGGCAGGAAGGGGTCTAGGCTCAGAGAGGTGAAGTAAAAGGGGCAAAGAGTGGCCCCCATTTGAGTCAGGTAGAGGTACGTGGGAGTTGGAGCGTGACCACGAGATCGCGCTCGGGCCGGGTTGAGGCCGTTGGTGGAGGTACACTGGGTATGAGAGGCAAAGAGGTTCCAGACGCTGGCCTCACGTCCAGCAGTGCAAATACCGGTTGTAATTCCCCTTAGAACCTGCTTTAACGACTATGACGATTGAGGGGATGGTAGGAGCAGCGGTATGTATCGAGTAAGCGGTCCTCCTCACACGAGTCACATCCGGTTCTTGAGGAGGGATCAGACAGAAAAAGGCGAGTCGACGAGGTCCTCTACAAGAGGGAAATCGATGTTAGGGCTGCAAGTGGGGGAAAGCTAGAACTACTGCTCGACGCGATTACGTTAAACCATGGAAGATCTGTAGGGGGGAGTGCATCCCTTATGGTAAAGGTCACCTCTCGTCACGGAGAGAAGGACCGAAAAATCGGTCTTGAAACTCTTAAGGCACCCCGAGCAGGATGCCAAGAGAACGCGGGAGGCCAAACTATCTTGAATCCGAAACACCCCCCCGTCTGAACACAAAAACTAAACGATGGGGATCAGACGTCTCCCGCGACGGGGAAGCTCCACTTCGGAAGAGCCGGCTCTCTATCGCCAGTGCTGAGGAAGGCTGTCGACAGAGACGCCCTCTCCGTCATTCGCTATAGTTGGAGACCAAGACGTCTGAAAGGCACAGTGGGACGCCGGCCTCAACTCGAGCAGACTCCAACACAATAAACTCCTGGGTCCGGGTCCTGAGAATGAAGAAACTACGAGGGCCTTAGAGTTCGGAGTTAGAAATCTGAAACTAAAAAAATTCTACGGAAGCCACTCCAAACTCTGGGTGAAGAGGCACGGCGGCTTAAAAACCGGTCGCCGCAAACACGGGCCCCCCCAACAATGTTTGTTTAAAAGCTTATCTCATATTTAAGTTCGTTCCTAGGGAAAGGAAGTTGGTAAACTCTTTATTAAGGAATGTCTCCGGAACTGAAAAAAAGAAGTACTGAAAATTGACCGGGCCTCCTGACCCCCGGAAAGATACCTCGAATGGGAGACACGCAGGGGGCATTGTCCCACTGCGGGATGAACTTACGTAAACAGATCTCGCCTCAAAAAGGGGGGGGGAGAAGAGGATTGGGGTTTCACCCGTTCATCACGGGGCGTGACAATGAGCAAAAGTCAGTTGATACCTTTCCCTCGCATCTAAGTGCATGTGTCGTCCAATCAATCGAACTTCCAGAAGGAATGGATCTTGATTGCCTGATCTATTACGAAATTACGGGACCAGAGGTCAGGAACTGGAAACTCTAAAACGTGATATTGGCAGATATACTTGACCCTAGCCGAAACGCTATTAATGACCACCTTAAAAAAATCCTCTTTGATGTGAGAAGGTCTCTAAACCGGCGTCTATCTAAGGAAGAGAACCGTCCAGGTGGTCGTCAGGCAGGTACTGCGCGAACAGGAACAGGCCTTTCTCTCATTATTTAGGAAAGGACGATCTGCGGACGTTAACCCAGTACACGGGGTCAGCGCTCCAGAAAGATAAACGAAAGAGAGAAAACCCTTCAAAATTAGAAGGGAAGGACTGCACGAGAAAGTGCCGCGGAGCAGGATAGAACTTACAACGTGGGTCAATATCTTCGGGGATTAAAGACGGAACCCTGTTATGACTTGATGAAGGGTTGCAGACGGCGAGGACGTAGTAATCGGCTCCTAGTACAAAAACTCTACTACCAAAAGTTCGCGCGAATGATGGGGACTCCTCTAACGGTAAACCGGATCATACGAGAAGGTTACGGGTTTTTGTGCCCTGGTGAAGGCATACGTGAGAAAAAAAAAGAAAACACGCGGAAATAAGAAGGGAAAACCGAAAGAGTGCGTAGTCAAACCAGGCCCAACAGGAGGCCGAGGTTCTCTATGGAGAGAAAGAGGACAAAGGCTCTCCCTGCCATGCCGCCGACCCGGATTGGAACTTTTGCCTTCTTATAGGAAAGAACAGCTCCCGACTCCGCACCAAGTTCTACAACAACGTTTCTCGGAAACCGGGCCGAGAGGAGACTTTCCTTACCAAAGGATCTTCAATGCGAACCGAGGACAAGTGGAAGGAGGCTCCCTCTCTTTAAATAAGAGGACCGCAAGCCGGCTCAAAGGAAAGAAAGGCGAGAAACAAAGGGGGGGGAGCACAAAGCACGTACGAACGTTACACAGCGATGGAGACGGTAGATTAAAGTTTCAATCCGAAGCGCTGCAGAGACCCTTTCATCTCCATCTTTGGGAGTCAGACCAGCGGAACAGAGTGAATGTAAATTCGGTCGCACTTAGTGGTACGGAATGGGGGAATGCTTCAACGGACTTTCCGCGGTCCGGCTAGGACCTTACTATCAAGAAATAAAATAAGTGCTCAGACCACCTCAACGGAGAGATCCCCTCCTATTCGAGACACACCTTCACAGCTACCAAGGGTACCCGGTATAAAAAGCCCCTTTTACCAAGGGCGGGGGAGAAAAATTAACTCCCTCCGGACCGGACCACCAAATGATAAAAATGCAAAAGAAGATCGGAAAGCACAGACGATGTACCGGCTCTAGTTATCTCCACGGAGAAGTAGCTAGGATTATAAAGATCGGGACGAGTTACAAAAAATGGACCGTGGGCTGAGACGATGCTGGTGGAGGTTGCCAAGAAGGGACCACCGCCCAACCACCCAAAAATCACTTCTACTCCACCAAAGACTATAATGTAGGCCACCAGAACGTTTATCGCCGACGGATGCGCAGGCGGACCTTAGATTCCTGACAAAAAAACAAGGGAAAAAAATAAAAAAAAAAAAAAATAGGGCTGAGGCAGGAAAATCGAAGCCAACACATTGTCGAAGACCACACCCTAGTCTTAGGTAATTCGCCTCGTTACAGGGAACGTGCGAGACTCGGCTGGCCCGGAGCAAGGACTCTCCTCTTTCCCTGAATACCAATCTCCCAGCCTGGAAGTTAAAACTCTACTGTAGAAGAAGTCCCGGTCTCTTCTTCCAAAGCGGACTGCAGTACGAACCCTCTGTTCCCAGCCTGACTCTCAAAAAAACCTTCACGACACAGGTCAAGAGAAAACACTGGAAAGCGCGCAGTCAACTGTCCAGGAGGACAAACCTGGAAATCTTAGAAAGAGAACACGTGGATTCTGAACCGGGCCTCCAGCAAAGCCGCGCGATGAAAACTTCTTCTCGTCAAAACCAACTCGGCGCTGAGTCTCGGCGGTGTGGGGAGGAGATGCAATGTCCCGGAAGGACAAAGACGAAAAGGTTACCAGGCAGTGACTAGGAAAAAGTTAAAACGAAAGACCAGTGACAGGAAGGAGGCAACAAGGGCGCGAAGCGTTGTTGACAAAGGGGGGGGGTTGGGCGTCATAAATGGGTTCGGGGGGTCACCGCGGGCACCGGAAACCTGGGCCTGAGGAATGGGAAAAAGTTGGAAAAAAAGGAGGAAGGGCCGCAAACCGGCGGCCGGCGTGGACAGGCGCGGAATCGTTTCTGACTCCTCCAGAGAATCTCTGAGCGGATCTCTCAAAATTAGGAGGGGGAAGGAAAGACAGAGCCGCTGGTCCCCGACTGGGAAGAAATGGAAAGAAACAAGTCCATGAAAGAGGAGACAAGAAGGAAAGTCTTTGAACTGATCATTTCTTTCAAAGTGGAGTCAACCGGGATCAGAGTGTTAGTCCCTCTTATAAAACCGCAGTGATGAAACTACCCATCCGGAGGGAACCAAGCCTGGAGGCCATCAGCAAACATCAGGACTGCCAGTAGCGAAAGGACATGGTCATCAACATTTCCACCTGTCAGAGGGGGCTTCTCACTGACCTCTAAGAAAAAAAAAGAAGAAATCTGAGACGCCGAGCCCGATATCGATCGGGTTGGAAAGGTGAGAATACCATCGTATTGCGGGAGGGTATTCAAACCCGGCCAAGGGGGGTTTTAGATACGCAACAGGGGAGTCATGACCAAAAGGACTCGGTTGGAAAAGGAAAGAAATAACCTTGAAACCTGCAAGTGGCTTGGAGGAAAGATCAACTCGTCTCATCCGGGCCGGAAGTCCTGCCCGTCTTCATATCGTGACCTAGTCTAAAAAAGGAATTTTCGCCATTAGGGATTTGAATGTTATTATTCAAGTCTCTCACGGAGAGAATAGAAAAGAAGAAAGGTCCCGTTTCCCTGCAAAAATATATAAACATCTCAGTCGACGAGGGTGCCAAAAGTCCTCTTCGAGCAGAAATTTTGCCACGGTAACGAGGAAGGTCGATCGTACTGAAGAGTTCTTCCTAAAGGAAGCCTTCCACGAGGATCCCGAGTAGATGGCAATTATAAGTACGCAAACCCAACTTCCCTGTTGATCCTTCTTTTTTGGGAAATCGGCAAAATTTTCAAAGTCTGGCTCCAATAGGTAGTCTGAAGCAAGTCCCAGAAACAAAAAGTAAGAATACGTGGGACCTAGAATGGAAAACTGAGAGGGTCCGAGAGGCTGGGATTTGGTCGGGGGTGAGGGTGACCGGGACGAGTGGCACCGGTATATGACAATTTTTATCGCCGGGGGTTTTTGTGAGTTATTGGGAGTACGCAGGGGGGGGTTTGGAGGGGTGGGGGTTCGCTGCAGGCTCCGACGGTATGCCTATCAGGTAGAGCCGTGGAATGCTGAGTTGGAGGGGAATCATTACGAAGCGGGCACACTGGATCAGAAACAAAGGGTGACAGAGCAGGGAAACCATAGTCAGATGGCGGAGGAAAGCGCTTTCCAGAACGATGTTACAAAGGGTAACGTCCCGCCCTCAGATGGGAACCAGAGTCAAGTAATTTTGGGCGTCGGGCGCGGTTTACAAAAAATGTCTATCAGGTAAGAAAAAGTGTAGATCGGGAAATTGCACTTTTTTATACGAGAGTCGAACAGACACTTCAGACATGGACGAAGGGGATCAATTGAAGGATGGGGAAGGCCCGCGGAGACATGCCCTTCTTTTCAATAAAAAGTTGTCTGGGAATAGAAAGAGGCGAATAATTAGAAGGGCCGAAAAGACAAGAATGATTGTCGGCGGAGTCAGGTATAAAAGGTCTATAATGGAGAGGTCTCTTCATTTGAGGATCGGCCTCTCGGTGCAGGGATTCATGAACAGATAGAAATCCATAAAACTTGCGCACGGCGTCCAGGGCATATCAAAATTTCCTTTTAGTACCGGCAGGGGGGATCATTCACAGTCAGAAAACATCCATAATCGGGAAAGGAGAAAGGAAGAAACGTGAAACTATGGCGAAAAGAGAGCTGCTGGGACCTGCAGGGGGAGTAGCCGATTTAGTATCCTTTATCGGCTCAGGTCACTTTATCCCTGTCTGACAGTGTAATAAAGTACCTTCAGACAGTACTATACCGGGGGGGAATAGGAAGACGTCCGGATGAAGGCGGATGGAAGTTCGGCGGTCACGGGAAAGAGCCACAGGTACCCCTTTCTACAGTAGAGGACAGAGACGGAAACTTGAGATGGCCCCTGGCAGGGGCGAGACGAAAGTAAGATGAGATCTCTAGCGCTCTAAGAGAGGACCTCCGAGATGGGACAGTCTCCAGCACCTGCCCGGGACAATACCTTTCCTGAGGGGGAAAGTACGACGAGCGAAAGCCCTTCTGAACAAGGAGAAAATCAAAGGGGAGAGGTAGGGGAGAAAAGGGCTCTATTTACAGGATAGGGTGAAGAAGGATAGACCTTGTATCGATTTCGCTGGACAGCCCCTTTGGGGACTCATTCTTTTCCGGACTTCAGAAAGCCAATCCGGTTTAAATGGGTCAAAAACATTTCCTCAGAGGAGGAACTTAAAAAAAAGACCCATGAAGATAGACGTTCGAGAAAAGGTAGATGGTCAACGTCCGTAGTGATTAACTAACCTACGGTTCTCTCAAAAAAGAAAGAACAATACTCACACACGAAGGGAGGAAGGAAAAGAGGTCTTGTGACAGGGAGGTGCCTAATCAGGCTTTTTAACCGAATTATTGATCCACTGCCTATTGATCGTCAGGGGGGGTGGGGTGAAAAGGCCCGAAGGCGGGCGGCAAAAAAGGGAGTCTTGAAGGTAAAAGGGGGTCCCATTGCAGAGACTTCCGGCGCCACAGCGGCACTAAAGGGGTATTTATCGTAAGGAGAGAGGCTTGAATCAAAGATCATACTCTGAGTCCCGGCGCTAAGTTGGGTAACGGTCTCTCTAAAAAGCAGTTCGATTCTCTTTCCTACTAGGGAGTACGGGAAGGGGCATTTCTGGAGAACAGCAAGCGCAGAGGTCCGCAGGATTGGAAGTCTCAGAGAAACGGAAAAAAATCCCGGTTCTATTTTAGCGGACCGAGGGAGATGGATATAAAACGTCGAGAGTTCCTACCGGATCTTATAAGGACGTGAAGGACCGCGGACAGGACTCGGGAAAAGGACGGGTCGAGAGATTATTAAAAGAGGTTGGGATAAGGGGATGAAGGCTGACCGTTTAAGAGAAGGAGAGAAGATGAGGGAACCTAAGAGGCAAAGGTCGCGCATAAACAGCTTTCCATCGTTCAATCATACCCTTGGGGGTTGGTCAAGTGCTTTGGGATTTAGTGACGGGTAATTCCGTGAAGAAAAGGGGAGACTCAAAAAAGGAGCAAGACGCCGGAGCAGAATCTGTCTCCTATTAAAGTAGAGCCTGAAAAATACGCATGAGGAGATTTGAACGGACTGCTCTAGGAAAGCATGTAACTGACTGGGAGGACAGTAGCCCACCTACCTTATTAGGAGCACTGCGTACAAACCAATAATCGGCCCCTAAATAATCCTACATCCCTAAAAGAAAGAACAAGCAGCCTGCCCCGAAGGAAGCAAGCGATTTTCCTTCCGCAGACCGTCCTTTCCCCGATTCCAGGGGAGCAGCAGGGAAATAAAAAAGAAGATGTACCCCCAAAGCGGGGGGAACATTAGAAGCGATAAAAGGTTTCAATCTCCGCGAGTAAAGGATCGCAGTAACGATTATAGTTACGCCACCGAAAAACGAGGAGATAGTCAGCAGCGTCAGGTATGGATAATCCATTCCATAAGTCTAGGTTTGTGAAGACACTTAGGAGAAAGTAGGAGGCGGTATTCACCACGTGGAAGAACGCTTTGACAATCCCTGCTAATATCGGCATCACCAAGCCTCTCATTCTTCACGGACAACAACCTCGTTCAAAGAACCAAAGTTCTGTAAAGAAGACAAACAGGTCTCTGGAAAGTGGTACCTAAAACAAAGTTCCCGGTGAAGAAAGAACCGAAACAACACTTTCTCACGGAAACAACCTAATGAACGCAGAGGAAGTTACCAGTCGGACTGTAGCTGAGGCAATCTATGAGGTATAACTGAAGCGCAGCTGCGGGTGACAGAGGCCTTACTCTATTTGCGAGAAACGATGCTTTGTCGAACTGAAAAAAAGACTTGCTATCAATACACCCCATAGAGGAGACAAAGGGAGTCATCTATACGGGGAACCTCGCTGAGTTATCAGCTAGGACGCGCCCTTATCGGGGCTATTAGAAATAGGAGCCGGCAGTACGGCGGGAGAGGAGTAGAAGAGAGTTTGGCACGAAGAGGGTGGTCAATTTCTCCCAGGGGACAGTTAAACCTTCTTCTGGAAGGAGACACATTATGCAAGGCCAAGGAAGGAAAATCGCCCTAACCGGGCGGGAACGTACATTAACTCTCATGATGACACTTACGGTCTTTCCGCCAGGGAGCAATGGTACCGGGGAACAATTTGCCCCGGGATTTTTCGGAACAACGGAAAAGTTCCCTAAGCAGATGCGGCCACCGTAACAGGTAGAACAATGTCGGGGACATGCGAAGTCCTTTACTGAAAGCTCAAAAAGGGGAGTGGAGGCTCCTGTCCGCCTCAGCTTCAAGTCAATGTCTTAGCGTTCATCCTTGGAAAAATCAAAACCTTCTCTTGGGGGGGGGGTTTTTGGGGTGTTGGGGGGGTGTGTGGGTTGTGTTGGGGGGGGGGGGGGGGTGGTGGTGGGTGGGTGGGGGGTTTTTTTTGGTGGGGGGGGGGGGGGGGGGTGGGTTTTGTGTGTTGTGGGGGGTGGGGGGGGGGGGGGGGGGGGGTGTGGGGGGGGGGGGGGGGGGTGGGGTGGGGGGGGGGGGGGGGTTGGGGTTTGGGTTGGTTTTTTGGGGGGGGTGTTGTGGTTTTTGGGTGGTTTGGTTGGGGGGGGGGTGGTTTTTTTTTTGGGGGGGGGTGGGGTTGGGTGGTTGTTGGTGGGGGGGTGGTTGGTGGGGTTTTTTTTGTGGTTTTTTGGGGGTTTGGTTTTGGGTGGGGTGGGGGTTGGGGGGTGGGGGGTTTTTGTGGGGGGGGTGTTTTTGGGGGGTTGGGGGGTTTTTTGGTGTGTTTGTTGGGGTTTTTTGGGTGGGTGGTTGGGGGGGGGGTTTGTGGTTGGGGTGGGGGGGGTTTGGGTGGGTTGTTGGGAGGGTAGTGGGTTTTTTGGGGGGGGGGGTTTTGGTGTTGTGTTGTGTGGTTGTGGGGGGTGGTGTTTGGGGGGGGGGGGGGGTTGTTTGTTTTTGTTTTTTTGGGGGTTTTTGGGGTTTTTTTTTTGTTTGGGTGGGGGGTTGGGGGGGGGGGGGGGTGGGGGAGTGGGTTGCACCGTGGTTGGTGGGGGGGAGGGTGTGGTGTTTTTTGTGGGGGTTTGTTGGGTGGGGTCAGTGTGAGGGCTCTGCGAACTGGGGAGCCGATCTGTCTCGGCAAGGACAGTTAAAAACCAAAAAAGAATTAGGATGCCGTGCTCGTCCCCGGTAAGAGGTTCAGTCCTTCGTAAATCAAAGGGAAGGCAAAAAACGCTTCGGTCAGGTGTCGTTCATCAAGAGGGCAAGGACGCGGACCACCACCTGGGGACGGAATGGCAAAAAAAGGCTCATGAGTTTGGCCAGCGCCGGAGGGCACGCCATCCTCGTGCCAAGTGGAAAGGGAACCGCCAGCCATCTACTGAGACTGGG
>Ga0179591_1318927_pt1 | contig 25685 bp, 27 predicted proteins | sample CZOMad2_1_08_16f_FD_182891 | JGI IMG/M metagenome (GOLD analysis project Ga0179591, IMG submission 182891) | Vadose zone soil fungal communities from Angelo Coast Range Reserve, California, USA - CZOMad2_1_08_16fungal (PacBio error correction) | ecosystem: Environmental > Terrestrial > Soil >...
CACAGCGGCACCAGCCGAAGGGGCTGAAAAACGTTGCATTAGGCGGCATGACTGGGGGCGGGAAGGGCGTTACTTGCGGGGGCTCACACTAAAATCCAAAAGCTGGGTCGCGAACGTTTAGGGGGGACTAATGCCCCCCACTTAATACCATCAAAAGGGGGGGAACTAAAGGACTATAAGAGGGGGCAGGAGAAGTACTCTTACCAAGACGTGGGGAGGAGGGGGGCACCCTGGCGCTTAAGGGAGAAAGTTATTTAGGAAGGGGCCTTGTCCGCTCACTCCTGCAATGAGAAGGGAGGGGGAGCGGAAACAAAGCTCGGGAGGGGTATTGAGGAAATCTACTTTCTAAACCAGCGCATAGACAAACAGGGGAAGGAACAGGTGCACAGTGCTTTATGTGAAAAACAGACAAGATTCAAGTGAAGGGCCTGAGCACTTAACATCTGGAACTTGTGAAGGGTTGAAGAGTGTATGCGAAAGGAAAAAACAATTTACTTCTCAACAAGGAGAAGTGGGTGTCTATGTGTGTAGAAAACAACTCACCATCCTCAACCGGGGGCAAAAGATGGGGTCAACCACCTGGAAAGGAATGCAACGCACACAAAAAGGGAAAGAGAGACAATTGCGTCACTAAATGGTGGAAAGGCCGGTCAAAGGGGCTAACAATTTCTATCCGTAACGAAGTTCGCAAGCGCCTGAGCTAGGCACGACACGAAGGGCCAGTCTGTATCATCATCGGAAAAGGGCTGGAGATCCGGCAGAGAGGGGGAGAGTCGATTGGAGACGGAGATCCAATTCGGGGGCTCTATAGGTCAAGACGATAGTCCTGGTGGGTAAGCAGTAGATCAGCACAGGTAAGACTCCTCTGTTCGACAAACTCTACCAAATATACGTTCGAAGGCGATGATGGGTTCGGTAGGAATAGTATGGGGGGATCAGTTTCGCGTGAACGGGGAGGACGCACACAAATCTTAGGCTCGCCCTGACTGTCGCAAGGGCTTTCCCGGAATGAAAAGTAAACCGGGAGGACGTGCCTGTGTCGCGGAACAGCACGGCATTATTACGCCACCAGGGTAAGGAACCTCGATCACTAGGGGAAGTGCTCGCTGGGCGCACTGGAGGGTCACACGTGTGCACGGGTCCCGCGGTTCTCTGAGGAACCTGGGAAAAGGCAACGGGTCCGGGTAATACAACGGGGGGAAGGAAAAACGGGCGGCCGCGCAAGACCGCAAAGGACGAGCTCAAATCCTGTCACCGGGGGGGTCGAAGCCCTCGTTGGCTAGAGGAGCCCTTCTAGAGCCTCGACGGCGGGAAAAGCAGATGGGAAACGTCATCACTCCTGAGCGGAGGCAGAGGGGGATGGGGGAATTAGGGTGGTGGGGTCGCTTTTTCGGCGTCTGCACAGGGAGCCGAACCCGCTAAAGCGCAGGACATGTGTAGGCATCAAAGTGGTGTCAGCGTCGAAAACGACGGCGCAGTCATCGGCTGTTACTGCACGCAATCCTAACGAACGGCCAGCGGATAGCGGGGAGTGGGGGCGGCGGTTCGTGTTGGGTACACCTGGGCTCGGGGGGGGTCTGCGGGCGGCATCGAAAACAATTGGGGAAAAAAAAGGGTTATGAGAGATAGAAACAAAACAAAGGGGGAGGAGGAAAAGTGAATAGATAACCGACAAAATGGGTAGCAAACGATTCGCGACATGCAACCGACACGACGAGCAAAGGGAGGAAAAAAAACGCGACAAAGCCCGCTAGCTGTCGGGGACGATTTGGGGCCGAGCCCGAGCTAGAAACGGGGATGAATAAAAGACAGCACGATGACGCCGATCGGAGAAGAAGGGACCACCACGATGCCGGAAACGTAGGGTCGCGCAGCAAGAAGGGGAGCGTGATGAACAAACGCACGAGGCAAGGGAGAACCAAACACAGACCCAGAGGTCATGCCTTAAATGCTTGCTCTTCCAAGGATTCGCTGCAGCCATCAGCGGGGGAGCAACTCTATTCTTGATCTACCAAAAAATTATCGACGGGAATTCGACGGAAGTTGCGAGAGTTTCTTTACAGCCTGAGAAAACAATGGTCTTTTATTACCAAAACTAGGGCACATCGAAGGTTGATCAGAAGGAATAGGGTCTGATGGGCCTAGAAGCAACAGTCCTAGCGGAAGGTAAAAGGGGGTGGAGGTTCCTGGATCGGGAGGTGAATAGTTTGGGGTCTAAGAGTCTCCGACGCAGTATGGACAAGCCGGCCTAGACGGGGGGAGGAAAACGGAGCGAAAAATATTGTGTGAAGAGAGCAGGGGCGCACGAGAAAACATGCCGGGCCGCCAGAAACCAGATCCGCGGAGAACTAGAGAAAAGGAGAACAGGGCGGACGCGACCGTGGTGGGGGAGTTGCGGGACACAAAACTTAAAGGGGGACTAAAAGCCCATCTACGGCGGCAAGGAGCCCCTGAGCACGATAGAATGGGGGGGCTACCATCTCAGACAGTAAATTCCCATAAGGCGAAGGTAGTATGCGAACTATTCCTGGCTTTTTGCGGGGAGGAAATGAAATCTCGTACTTAGGTTAAATCGGACCTTGGGGACTTCAGGGGATGGTGACCCATTCGTCAATGAAACGAGGAGACAACGGGAGAACATTTTTTGGAGAGTGAAGGGGGACCGGTTGAAAATAGATTGTGCGGCTGGTTCTGAAAAAATCGCCACAAAAGCCGTGTGGGGGACGATGAAACTGGGTCAACCGGCTCAAAAAGTAATCCGACCGATGGGAAGGGCGGCGTCAAACGGGCAAAATTCAAGTCCTCAGCTGTTTGGTGGAAAGAAAAAACGCACACGGCCCATGGTGTGGGCTTTGGAGCTTGGGGAAAAGGTCCACCCCGAATAGGGGGTGCAGCAGGGAAAGGCCATGTGGTCCGGATTGGAGGTGGGGACAAAGGATCACAAAATCAGGCAGAACTTAGCTTCCTTAGAAAGATTACCAGGCGTCATTCGAAAAGCGCGGGAATGTCAGTACACCAAAGTTCCGCGTTGGAGGTCTCCGACAGGATGGGGCCATTCAGGAGCAACCATGTTCCGGGACCAACCGAAGCGGTTTAATGTGTGAACGAAGAAACCATCCAACGGGAACGGCATGCATATGAAAAAAAGTGAACCGCTTCAGCTCGCTTTGAGAAGTTAGAGAACCTCTACCCATCACGATTTACCGAGGTTGTAGAGAAAGGGAAGGAAATTAAGTCAAGCTAGGGCGGAACAGATATAAAATCTCGCACGTCCCCGAAGCAATATTAGACGGGCAAAGGGAGTCCGAAGAAACAAAGGTTTAAAGGCCAGTCTTATGCGATTTTCACGAGTAGGATTTTCAGAAAGCGGATCAAAATCGCCCAAAAAAGATAAGCCCGGATCGCTTCTCAAGATCACACAAAAGTGATGGAATCAGCATCAGGTGATAGACCACGGGGCTCATCCGGGATGAAGGGGGAGGTATTACAACAACAAATGAGATGGGAATGCGTAAACAACGGTTGGGGGAAAGGGGAAAGGAAACTGCAATCAGTGGTTCTGTTGACAAGCGAGAGGGGGAGCATAAAGGGTCTGTTTCGAGTAAGGAAACTCGTTCTAACATCCATATATAATCCAGGTGAGGAGAGCCTACTTGAGAGGGGGACCTCTTAGTGATGGCTTAGATGCCGGATGGGCAACGTCGAAGGGCTGGGTTAAGCGGGGGGAGACGGTCTACTCAAGAAAGGCATGTGGGTTAGAAGCGAAAAAGGGAAGGGTCGTAACGTGAAGATGGAAAAAAAAAAGATGGAATATCAGGGGTTTTTCTCGAGGGATGGGAACAGAACCACAATCACGGACTATGGGCGCTGTCGGATTCAGGACTTGTTGAGGGTTAGGGGGGGGGGGGGTTCTTGCGAACGACACAGAACCGACCTATCGGGTCTCAGAAAGTTGCGGGGGGGCACTAGAAGGGGCCCCCCTCCGGTAAAGAGAAAGGAAAGCGTAAAATACCGGGAAAGTTTCCTGGAAGCGAGAACGGATTGGGTATTGAATAAACCAAAGTTAGCGCCCTTAGGAGGACCGTTGGGGCCTTCATCGACGCAATCAAGAAAGCGGCTCAGAAAGAAAAAGAGGGGAGGGGTAGGAAAGTACTACGGGTTCGAACCCCTAAAAAAAAAGAAATTCGGGGTGGAAATGAGTTTTAATGACACGAGAAGGTAATTTTTAATAAAAGTAAACAGACCGAGAAGAGGGGATAGTTTGCTATAAAGAACAGGAAGAGACCGTCGCGGGTGTCTGGGGGTAAAGACTGACTAACCGCATGTATTGCAAGAGTCAAAAAACAAAGCCCCAAGCAACGTCTCACAGGGGGGGAGAAGGTATCGCGGGCAGAAAAAAGGGGGTGGGAATTCCCAGAGACAAGTAACGCAGTCAGATGCTCTCTCGCAAGAGGCCCGGTCGGAAGAAGATCAGAAGGCACATGGCGATGGGAAGGGAAGGGCTCTGGTAATCTATCTTGTCAAAGGGACGAGAGGAAGCTTTCTCGCGCTTCTCCGAAGTAGATGACCTTTCCTTTGGGGTCACAGAGTATAGGGAACCCGGGGACAAAGGTTAGGCGCGAGACCTAGAAGGGACTGGAGGATGAAATTGGATTGAGGTCAAGCAGAGGAAGTGTTTTCGAGGGCGACTCGCTCCCTACCCCACGTGTGGCGAGAAGGTATCGCCCGCTGACCTGCAGGGAACGGAGGTCAGGTGGGGATAAAGACGCTCTAAATAAAAAGAAATCATCGTTCCCCGCGTGACGGAAAGATTGCCAGAGAAAAACCATGTTCATGGCCCGCAGCGAGAACTGTCATGTGGGAGTCTAGGACTCACCGGAATAGTGAAAGGGGAATCAGCTCTGAAAGGGGTTTCACCCCTATGGGCTCCAGGAACACCAAAAAAAGGGTGTCAAAGGCTGCGGAGGAACGACTCCACCGAAGAAGGGACTGGCAAACGCCGCCCTCAGGTAAAAAAAGAAAAGCGAGGAGAGAGAAGGCTTTTTCGAGAAGAAAACTTGGCACGCGACGGAAAAAACATATCGCGCTAAGGTTGGATTGGTAGCGGTTTAAGGGCTAGCGCGTGCGAATGAGAAGAAGACCCGAAAAAATTCGGCCTCAAAATAGTGTTAGATAGGGAGGTCAAGCCTTCTTCTCAGAATTAAAGTCTCGGTTCGGTCGAAAGGTGACCGCTCAATTAAGAGCTCAGTGGAGAGGGACCAGGGAGAAAAGAGGAGAAAAGGTAGGGAAATCGCGTTCGTGTTGGTAAAAAAAGGGCGAGGAGTGTGCTAGAAGAAAAAAAGAGTGGACTGTATCGCCATGCATCTAAACCAAAACGGGGAAGCGAGGGGATAGAGACCGGAACCACTTGGGAGAGCGCGAAAGGAGGAGAAGAGGGACAAGAGAAGTCCCCTGGTCGGGAACCGAAAGAAAAATCGACATAAAAGAGAGAGATCCTATTGGGGGGGACCAAACCGAGAAATAGGGAGAAAATAAAGGCGCCGATCGGGAAGAAAAGAAAAGGGTTACCAACGGCCGCAAGTCTTTCTGCGCCAACAATGGAGAAGAAAAGGGAGATGGTCTAGGAAAAGAGCAAACCGAAAAAAAAACCAGGATGACGGAGTCAGGAAAGATAGGCTAAAACCCCTCCGAATGGCGGCAGGAAGCGAAAAGGATTCTAGGGCGGAGCCGGATTTCTCTATTGGAGCTCGGGCGGGAAAAAATCAAGGCGAAAAAAAACTAGGGAAGGAAAATTCACATGCCCATATTATTTAAAGAGACCATTCACTAGTGGGTAGAAAGCCGCATGCACGGATAGTAAAGGGCCAATGAAAAGGTTGGCGGTAAAAAAAAAAAAGCGTTGCTCAAAACGGCTGAGGGCAGAGGGTCACGGTCTTTCCGAAAGATGAAAAGGGATATCCCCTGAATGAGCGGGAGAGAAAAAAAAGAAAACAACATAAGGGTGGAGAGCTCCTCAGAGCCCAAAACGACCGTAAATTGGCAATAAAAAACATCAAGAAAAAAAAGAAGGGTCGTAAAAAATATTGCCTGAAATAGACTGACCCGGTTTCTTATCAAGATGAGTGAAAAAAGGAAAGGTCGCGAGTAGACGACGGGAACTATCTTCTTCGACTGACTTCAAAAGAATCTCGGAAAAAGCAGGGAAGCAAAAGATGAAGGGACACGATGGATACATGATTAAGAGGGGGACGGGCTCTCATTTTAGGAGTTGAACTACTGGGGGGAAAGGAAGGACATTCTGAACGCGGCTGCAACAATCGAAGGAAAAAAATCACTGGAAAAGGGGGGGGAGTTTCAGGGAAGGACATGACATTTGGGCTTTAAAGCGCTTGAGAGAGGTTGAGGAGAACAAAACGTGGGGGAAATCCCCACCATTGGGATGGGGCGAGCAAATCTCAACAGGAAAGGAAAAAGTTTCTATGCAGTGATCAAGACACAAAGGAAGACGGGGGAAAAGCAAAAAAGACAGAAAAACGCCGTCCTGTGTGTGTGAGCGTTCGCGATCCTCTCTCATCCCGAAAACCGAGGGGATGACACGAAAGGGGCGAGGGGAAGGATTCCGAAGGAACAAAGGGAATAAGAAGAGTACCCGAAGCCGGGTCTGCCTCAGACAAGACGGGCGGAAGTAGATTTAGGAGAACGGAAAGAGGGCCGAGGACGGTGTTCTACGTTTACCGGAGTTGGCCCTGAAAAAGAACGTGGGAAAAAAAATCGAACCTCGGGGCGTCATTGTCGGGAAAAAGAACGAGTGGCATCCCGCCCCCGTTGACAATCATGCCACCCCTGCGGGAAGGGACGCTGACGATAAAAAAAAAACAAGAGAGAACAATCGAAAAAAGAGGGAAGGAGGGGGGTGATATCGCAGGAAAGGGGAATAATCACGGTCGCGCTGGGGCAGAAACCCAAATGAGAGGCATTACCCCGGAACAGCCACCGACAAACATGAAGGCCCATCGCGCAAGGAAAAAGAAAGGAATGTGCCTAGGATCGACTGAGAGGACCCAGCGAAATGTGTAAAATCGGATATGGCGAAAGAAAAGGTAAAAAAAGGACTTACGGAAAAAAAAGCTCCCCCCACTGATGGGCTCAAAAAAAAGATTATCGAAACACCGGGCAAGCGGGGCGCTAACTCACAAAAAAAAAAAAATGGGATTGATGAAAGGGAGCTCGCAAATTAGGGGAGAGAACGAGGTGGTCTGGCTGGAAAAAGGAGACGGGGGCGGACTTGTTGGAAAGCAGTATGGCTCTACCGGGGGAGGGTATCATCAACCAGGGAGGAAACAGAAGTAAGAGTGGTCCGAAGGAGGAAAAATCCGGGGTCGCAGGTCAAACTCATTGGTGATGCGGGAAAAAGGAAGGGAGTACCTCCGAAGAAAGTCGCTCAGGTTCAAGAGGGGGGGGGGCTGTCTGGAGTAGAAAATAGGGCAATGTGGGAGCTCTCGACCAGTGAATGGAAGGGGGGGGGGATGCATATCCAAAATAGGGAAAAAATCTTGATTGTGTCTCTAGAGGTGAAAAGCCACAGAGACAAGTCTGGGGGGAGCTGGAAATAGATCATTAAAAGTTTGGGGAAGGCGTAAGGGGGGGTGCGTGGGCCGACAATCAAAGAAAAAAAGAAGTTCCCGGGGAAAAAGGTGTGAGGTGGAGAGGCCCCCCGGCCTGAACAAGGAAAAAAAAAAAAGATCGAAAGAGGGGGGCGGTCAAAGACAGGACGGATCAAACCGTACTTTTGGGAGAACGCCCGGCTCGGATAGAAAAACCTAGGATGATCCTGGGGCAGAGAATCCGGAACATGAAAGCCGTTCGAAAAAGACAGGGCGGGGGTAATATAGAAGAGAAAAACCCTCGCAATCAAAAGGGAGGAGGGGATTGACATAGGAGGGTGAATGGTGCCGAGAACTGAAAAGGAAAGGCCGGATTTTTGGAGAGCGGAGAGTAATAACAAGGTAATGAGAAAAACAAAGGTTGGCGATTTTGGAGAAGAAAAAGCAGCCTTCACGAGGTTAAAATTCCACAGAGGTTAAACGCAAACCCCCAATTGAAAAGAAAAGTGAGGGCGGGTGCACCGAAAGGTCCACCAGAAGTAATGCAGTAAAAGTTGCTTCAGGGAAACCAGTGAACACTCTCCGGGCGACATCGAAAAACGAACGCGGGAGAGGAGAAGTATCTCTAGAGGGGAAAGGGACTGTGGGTCTTTACAGTTAAGGCGGGGGGAGAAGGAGATGTAAGCGCGATCGCTACGGTCCGAGCTGAGGCTTGAAAGTCTGAGAAAGCGCGAACGTCGCGGGTAGGAAAGAGCTCCATCTAAGGGAGAAGGGAGAGAGTGTTGTGCGGTCGGCATAGTCACGGGTGGGAGAGGGGTTACATCGCAACCCAGATTGTGGCCGCTCGTCCTTCAAAAAAAAAAACGTAGGAACGAGGGGAATCCTGCAAGCGCTTCATACCGTTATAGGAGGACCTCTGCCCCAGAAAGAAGGCCCAATGGGCGGGTATGCCGCCTCAGATCAATAACGTACTCACAGGGGCAACAGAAGGGGGGCATGTTCGCAGGAAAGAGTCTAAAAACTGCCGATTTCGTGGAAGGGGTGAATCCCGCCAGGCCGGCTGCAGCAACAGCGCAAGCAGGTCGAGTCACCAGAGAAAAACATTGTCGCCGCATCACATCAGCTAAGCCTGCTCTAGGGAGGGTTCAAAGAGCCTCTATCCTTAAGACCTAAGCAGAGGGAGATAAAGCGGGGGTGGATCACCTTTTCTCTCTAGAGCGCAAAGGAATCCAGCAGAAAAAAAGCATACAGAAACGGTGGGAGGTTCTTTGGTGGCAAAGACTGATTCCTCAGTCGAAACGCCGGAAAATCCGTAGGGGGAAGAGACATCCTCAGGCGGTGATAGGACCAAGATTAGATCTCGAATGGTGGGGTAGAGCTGAGGGGGTGAACAATGGGATCGAGGGTGTCGGTGAATATAGTCAGGAAGAGGGTCTCAAAGAGGTTCACTGTTTCTCGGAAGAAGAGAAAACAAACTTATTGGGAAGATGCACAGGAGAACCTTAACAAGCTTGGATCTAAGGTAAACGACAGGAAACGCCAACAGCTCCCGACAAAAGTAGTCAGGGTACCAAAACCACGAACGAGATCAAACCCTCTCTCTCAGAAGAGGGGGGGGGAACGATCTATTACTAAGAAGAGTCTAACATCCCTATTAAGGAGACCGAGACTAGAAAAGAATCTGGAGAAACACCTACCACGGGATAGGCACATCGGAGAGGAAGGAAACAGAAAAAGCCTCTCTCCGCGAAACATAAAAAGAATCATCTTATAAAGAAAGAGGATGAAGTTAAAAGAGCCAAGTAGAGAGTCAAGGCCCAAAATATAAAAAATCAGGTAAGCGCGGCTGGATGCTAATTAGGGCTGCGCCGTTAGGGCTCTTTCTTTCTGTTGAGCAGGGAAAAGAAGCACGGATGACGAGCCAGGAAAACAGATCCTAAAAATTATTCCAAGGAAGGAGGAAACCATTGCAAATGAGGTGAGAAAGAAGAATCTCACCGACCGATAGAAACAGGTGCGTGCCCTTAATTTGGGAGGGGGGGGAAAAAGATCTTCCGAGGGGGGGCAAAAGGGTCAAGAGGGAAAGGGTCAATAACGATAAAAGAAAAAACTGGAAAGGAACAATGTCCCCTTCGGCGGAAGGAAAGACAAAGGTCGGGGGGGTGAATCGTCACAGAGGGGAGGAAAAGAAAAAAATCTACCTAAGAGCCTCCTGAGGAACCAACGTAGATGTCTGAGAGCAGTGCCAAGAGCGTCAGGAAAAGGGGTGCTGATCATGGGCTGGTGACAACACCAAAGACGAAACGGGAAAGAGCACTCTGTCAAACGAAAAAAGTAGCATCTAGGAAAACGCGACTTTCTCTCAGAAGACGGAATCGCAAAAACGGATCTACCGCGGCCTATGGGGGGGGAGGGGATAGAAAGGAGCTTGCGGGAACGGCTCTCAGGGTATGCAGTCTTTTTACCCAGCAAAATCGGGGGCGCAAAAAAAAAAAGCTCTCTTGCAAAATGGGGGGGGGGGTGGCGGAAGGCAGTAAATGGGGCTTTAAAAAATGAGAGGAGGTTTCTCATCTGAGTGGTTAATAAAAAATCTCCCAGCTAGTTGTGGACGAAAAATTGGGTGTTCAGGGGGACGAAAACGCTGAAAACACGGCAAGAAGGGAAGTGGCTCCCGGAACCATTCACGCTCGATGGGGGTGGAATCAAAACGCAGCAAGACCGGAAGGGGTCTGTGGCGCGGGTCGAAAAGAAAGGGAAGATATTCCGGAAAAAATCGTCCGAAGAGCAGGTCCGGAGTGCGCCGACTATGAGGCACTCCGAAGGAGAACCAAAAGACGGGTCCTGCGCATAAGACTGTGCGTCCGAGGGACTGGAGAAAGGAAACCAATCTCTGAATCGCGGACAGAAAGACAAGTACTTGGGTGTCACGTCGGCAAAAAAAAACACGGGGAAAAAGGCACCCTCGGGGAGTGGGGGGAGTCAAACCGCAGTAAAAAAAAAAAAACGTTCCAATGATAAATAAGGAACTCTCCCAGGGGGACGCGGATTCCGGAAAGCGCGAGAAGACAAGAAAGGTCGAAAACGGGGGTGAGAGTAGAAGCCATAATGTAAACTCGGTGGGGCAATGTCGGAGGGGGAGAAGAACCCAAATTCATGGTAAGAGTCTACCCCAATGAACATCCGCCTGGGGAAACATAGGAGGCCCATCAAAATGGAACTTGACAGGAGGATCGAAGTAGAGACCACTTTATTTGCAAACACGCGGGATATTCTCACAAAAAGGGGGGGGGGGAGGGAAGAAGTCAGAAAAAGCTAACCCCACGGGATGTTTCAAAAAAAAAATCGTTTCTCGCCCCAGTGCCTGCCCTCGAGATAAAAAAACAACTTAGTATAAGAGAGGATAAGGGCGGGAGAAACGGCTTTTGAGAACGATGATAGGAAAAAAAAAAGAAGGGGGGCTGGTTGTACGAAAGCGATCGTACCTACCGGGGGGGGGGGTGGAGGGTGATAGAATATCACCGGGAGGACAGAATATCGGGCGGCCGATGAGTCATACGGCACAGGGAAAACTCTTTTTTGCGCAAGAAATTTCGAAGAGATCTCGGTAATGTGGTGAGGGGAAAGCGAACCTTCACAGGGGGGTTAGAATAGTAGACAGAGGGGGAAATTGCAATTTCTTCTCAGCACAAGCCTTGGGAAAGAGTGCTTTGCTTTTTTGATCGCGGCTTGGCCAGGCCTCAGAGGAAAGGGGACTAAGAGGGGCGCTATTAGGCAGGAAGGAACGTGGTGTAGGTGGCTATCGGAGGTGGACCTGAACCACACTCCACACATACGGGCGCTTTAAAAAGGGGCTGGGGCTACGAAAAAGGGCCCCCCCAAAAAAGGAAGTAACCCTAAGAAAGAGATCTTAAAAACAGGTAAATCGATGGGTGATGCAGTTACAGGTACGGAGAAGAAGCAAGAGGAGATCCGGTCTCACGGAAGGGGGAGGGAGAAGCTGGGGTCCGTTACGAAATCAGGAGCTCAGTCAGAAATGCAAGGAACCCCCTCGGGGGGAATAGGAAAAGAAAAGGCCGAACCAAGAGAAAGAAACGCCTTGTCCGGATGGGAGGGGTTTCCATGCGTGGGGAAGGGAAAACATCTAAGATGTGGCACGGGAGAACGTAAACATGAGAAACGTGCAGGAAGGGGGGGATCGTGCGCGCATCTAAAGTGAAAATAACAAACAACGGGCGCGGTGGAGAGGTTGCACATACCACTCAGAAATTCTAAACGAAGCGATGGGAAAAAAAGCAAAAGATCCAAGCAAAGAACAAATTGAACCACAGGGAACATGTGGATGAAGGGGCAGCCGGACTTCAAAAGGGAATGTAAGGAAATGTAAAGGGGACCGTAAGCACGCAGAATTCGCAAGAGCTCGACGACACAAGCGGAGCGAGATCATCCTAAGAAAGAGGAGGAATGGTTTTCTGTCGGGGAAGCTGGGGACAGCTGGAGGGGGACGGTGCCGGCGAGTGGAAAGAGATATTGGGGAGAGGGAGCAAAAAGAATTACCTGGAAGGGGGCCACACGCATATACGGAGGATCAGACAAACCGTGGCGCTGGGGGGCTCACCTAGGTTGACTGCAACTCCGAAAGAGAAAAGTCTCTAGGGATGGTACTTTAGTCGCTGAAGGACGGCAGGTTTAGCAGGCGCGCTCTCCCCACGATGGGGAGCAATCTTTTCTCCGAAAGTCAGAAGGGGAGGGTGTATAGGGAGGAGTTGCACCTAGAGGCCGACATAACGGTGATAATCTGTCCACTCTTTACCCCGATGGGAACCAGGAGGATTCCGTAAAGCATGGCCATACTTAGGGGGGGGGGAAGGGGGGAAGTCATTGGGGGGTGTGATAAAACCGAACTATGGTAAATGGGCGCATGAGAGGAAATGGAGAAAACTAAGGCATCTTTTCATTTAAGTCACACTCGTGGTGTCGGCGAAGGAACGGCTTCCCGCAAGACGATCAAGGACGCACGAAGGAATGGGGACTGAAAGAGGCAACGCACTAATGGGCAGAAAATGAAAGCATAGGGGAGCAGAATGCTCGCTGCTCGGGAGGGACGAGAGAAAATCCGTTTCCTGAAAAATCGAACTGAGCGGCTAGAGGTGAGAGGGGAAGGGGGGGTGTTTTCAGAGGGCGGCCTAGAAGGTTCAGCCGGATTCCGTGGAAGAAAGCTCAGAAGGAGACAAAAGCGACAAGACCGTGTTCGAATCGGTGGAATCGGAGTCGGGAAAAAGCGCCGGAAAGTGTCGCTATCTAAGCCAAGGAGGGCAAAGATTGTCGAGCAAAAGAGGAGGGGAAAGCGATCGGGCTGTTGAGATAAAAAGGGACGTGGGTTGCGAAAAGGGGATACTGGGGGGGCGCTATAGGAGAGCAAACAAACTACAACTTGTTTCCGGTCTCAGCAGAGAAAACCAACAAAAAAAGGGAGATATTAAGGGAGAAACAGGAACAATCCGTATCCGCAGGGGAAAAGACGAGCCAAAAAAAAATCGACCCGGTAGTAAAAAAAAAAACTGTCAAGAGTCTGCAGATTGGCCAAATAACTCGAAGAGGGCTGCCATCAAGATGGACGGCTACGGGGAGAGGAGAGGAGCCCACCCACTGAACAGTCAAAAGGTTCGCGCCGAATGGCTGAGCTTTCTGAAAGGAGACTGCGAACGCGAGACGGGGCACGCGAGCAAAAACAGAACCGCACCTGAGGCCTATCCGCACCGAGGATGTACGGGAAAGGAGGGGAAAGCAGCTTCCGCAAAAGCCGCGCGCAGGAAAGAAGGGCGAGATTATTTGAGAAAAGGGCTTAAAAGGGGGAATGACCGTGAGGGAGCGTAACTTGCGAAAAAAAGCGAAACACAGTCGGTGAGAAAAAAACAATGAACCATGTTAAGAAGATCGAGACCAGGTGCCATATTCGTGGGAAGAAAAAGCGGGGAAGAGAGAAAGAAGGATCGAGGCCTTACGACAGGGTGGGACCTACATCGGATCGGATTTAAAAACTCGGAAGAAGAGAGAAATTTGCATGGCCGAGCTGATAAAAAATCAAAAAGAACCCTGCAGGGCGCGTAAGATCCCGAGCGAACAACCATCGTTGGGGACTCAACCGAAGGGAAAATAGCCAAAGATGCGACCGCAATCACCAACGCCGCTACACTAGATGTCGAATACAGAACAGCGGCTGAGTAACTGGTGCTGAATAATATTCAAAACAGGATCACTTCGGCGAGCCGGAAAAAGAGAGTAAGGGGGGCAATCGAAGGGCAAATCTCAAGTTATCAGCCGACAGAACTATCACATTAATGAAGATGAAATCGGAGAACCGCGGGGAGGGTGGCAAGCCGAGAAAATGCGGGAGCGCGTTCTGATAGACTGGACTGTTCATTCGGATGGGTTGTGACCAATACTTGCAAATCGGGAAGAAACGGGGAGATCTGGCAAGGGGGGGGGCGGTGCGGTCAGAAAAGACAGTGGGGAATTGGGAAATCAGGAGGAGGGGGTTTACGCATTCAGTCTTGGGGATGAAAAAAAAGGAAAGAAAATCGAAATTTTACACTACCAGGAGGGGGAGTTCTTGCTCACCGCTCGAAAAAAGAAGAACTGTCGTCAAAAAGGAAAACCCCAACAAAAAAAACAAAGTTTGTAAAAGCAGTGGGGTAAGAAAAGAGTGGGAAACCATGGAAAAGGTGGGTTTGCGCTCGTTTTCGGCCCTAGTCCTTCTATTAAAAAAAAAGGGCCCTCCCCGAACCGATGGAGAGAAGAAAGGGAAAGGGGAAGGGAAGCGCTGGCGCCAGAAGAGAATCCAGCGACCCGATGCCGGGTCTGCAATCAATAAAAGGGGACGATCGTCTTTCAGAAAGAACACAGAGGAGGAATCTAGCTTTGGACTCGTGACGAATGGGGGGGGGGAAATTCCTTGCAAAAAACGGGGGGAAGTCCCAAAGCCGATGGTGTCGGCCAGCAAACAAGTACCAGCATCCCCGCAAAAGTCATGACTCGCTAAGGAAAAGCTCATCGGCGGAGGACTGGAGAAGGGGGAAACCCGCGAGAAATAAGAAAGATTTGAAAAAGAGTTTAATAAGAAGGAAGAAGGAAACTGGACACGGGGGAGGCGCTGCTCACCCAGGCAGAGTTTAAAAGAGAACCGCAAGCAAGCCACCAGCGAAAAAAAGTTGAGGGTCGGGCACAGAGGTCATTGGGCTGGTCAATTATGATCGCCTTAGGGAAAAGATATAGGTACATCACTCTTATTCCTCCTCCAAAACGGGTGGAAAAAGTCACTCGGAAAAAAAGATCACCGTTGGAAGGAAAAGCGGGGAAGACGCCCAGCCTTTGTCTTTAGAAGCTCGACAAACTTAGTAGGAAAAAAAGAAGAAAGAAAAGGGTAGGGAGCAAAGGCGGGGAAAGAAGTGTCTGGCTTAACATCAAGGGGGGGGTATCTGTTGAAGGGGGAGCGGAAAACAGGGGTTTCGGTGCGAACTATGCGGTGAGGACAGAAATAAGCTTAGAGAGAAGCACTTCACCTGGTGGGGAAGAAAAGCCGATGGTCAACAATCCGATATGAGAGAGACATCTTCTTGAGGGAGAACAACGAATGCATGGGGGGGTTCGCAGCGGGGGGGACAGTTGGCAGGAACTGGCTGCGGAGGACTCTTTTCACTGTTATGGGGGGGTGATCTTGCTGTGTAAGGAGAAGACGTCAAAGGGAAGGGGAAAGAGGCGCTTCAGGGACACAGGAAAGGGGTTGGTGATAGGCTGTGAACCGACAATCCAATCCCCCGTCGTCGCCGGAAAAAGTTTCTTGATGGGTTGGGGCCCCCCAGGCAAGGTCCCGAGAAGCGAAATAGGAGATACTCGATTGAAAAAAACTTCGGTGCCAGAAAAGGCTTTTGAGAAAAAAAAAAGCGATTGTCCAGGTAGGCACAGGGTATCTCCTGCGCAAAGCAGGAAAATGCAAGGGTTAGGCGCGCCAAAAATGATTTCGGGGAAAGGGAAGGACTAACAGAACCACTAACAACCTGGAAGGAATGGCAGGTGGCCATGTTATTGAAAACAAAATTAATTGGGGAGACGGGAGCACTGGGGGTAATCGGGAGGAAAGGAAAGGGTGATTCTTTATCAGGACACGAAAAAAGGGATGAGCAAGGGCGCTGTGCTATTTGAAAGAAAGGACGAAACCGGGCAGCACTGTCCATGCCTGAAAATACCAGCCCCAAACAGTGCAAAACAAGGAGCCAGGGTAGAGGGTGAAGCACGGCCGGTTTCAAAAGTAATGGGAAAAAAAAACCCAATTTCGGGGATGCTGAAAGCCGGGAGAACAGAGCTCGCGCCGACCAAGAGCCTCTGATCGGGGAATCGGGGATCAGGACTGGCATGTTCCAACTGTATAAGGAGCAGTCGAAAAAGGCGGTGGCGTCGGGGGCGCTGCCGACTATAAATCTCGCAGAAGGGAATGAGGAAAAAATGACCTGCTAAAGGTGGTCAACGAAAAAAAAAAAAAAAAAAAAAAAAAAAAAAAAAAAAAAAAGAAAAAAAAAAAAGAAAAAAAAAAAAAAAAAAAAAAAAAAAAAAAAAAAAAAAAAAAAAAAAAAAAAAAAAAAAAGAAAAAAGAAAAAAAAAAAAAAAAAAAAAAAAAAAAAAAAAAAAAAAAAAAGAAAAAAAAAAATCTGTGAGAGAGAAAAAAAAAAACAAAAAGAAAAAAAAAAAAAAAAATAAAAAAAAAAAAACAACAAAAAAGAAGAAAACACAACAACCAAAAATAAAAGCCACCCGAAAAAGGAGGACACCGAGACCACAGAAAAAATAAAAAAATAACACAAAAAAAACAAAAAAACAGGAAACAACGACAAAAAAAACACCCAACAAAAAAAAAAAAAAACACCGAACACCCTATAAACAAGACAAAAAAACAAAACGACCCACGAAGCGCCAGCAAAAAAAAAACAAGACAAAAAAAAACAAGAAGAGGAGAAGACGGCAAAACCCCACAAAAAGAAAAACCACAAAAAAACAAAAAAAGTCAGGGAACACCACTGTCATCCTAGCGGTTCAGGAAAGATATCCGAATCTCCTTTTAAGGGGATGGCAGTCTGCACAGTCGGGTGCAAGGGGGGATCACTGCGCGATCGTCCCCACACGAGGGTGTATCGTTCTCTCAGCCCAAGGATGTGATCGCTGCTGGCAATGACAGCTCGGACACAGTATAAAGCTTGTGAAAAAGGCGGTACCGCCCGATTGGGCCAAGAGTAGGAAGAACATTCATGGCCGCCAGCTCCTCGGGCCTGTCGCAAATAACAGGCAGGTGCTCACCGATCTCGGGTAGCGGAGTAAGGGGAAAAAATAAGAAATGGCACGTGCCTTGTTGGTCAGAAGAACCGACAAGGGTCACGCTGCCTGAAGCCACTAAAGAAAAAACGAAGGAGCGACTTCCCGAGCCGCAAGAAGGGAGCGACAATCGAAAGTCTTCTCGCGATCGGCTGGGGAGGACCTCACTATCACTTGGGAGGGAGCCGTCCACTAGGGGATGAGAGGCACGCTGTGCTGGAGCTGGGGTGAGGGGTTCGCGTTTCGTCTGCGTGCGCACGTTAGTCCAAGACAAAACCCTAGGACCAAAGGATACTCGTGGGACGGCATTTGGGGAAGCAGTCGTCTCGCTGCGCGGTCGAGAGGTCAAAGGCAAATCCCGCTCGTGTAGCTCGGGCGAGGAAATAGTCTATCTGCGTTGCTAGGGAGGGGTCGGGGTTGTGAGACCCGCTCGAGGGGTGGGGGCGAGGAAGTCCGCATCTATCATACAAAGCTTGGGAAGGGTTCAAGCCATTCATCGAGGAGGAAAAAAAAAGGGGGAAAATATATATATGGAGAACCGGAAACAAAGGGGATATAAGCCAAGAAACCATCGATCCAGTCGACAACCCCCGAACGCGAAGAAAAGACCGCTCGAGACACCTATTTGGGGGAACGGAGCACGAGCTGACATAGAGAAAGGAGATCGACACCGGCTATTGCCGCGAGAGAAGAAGGGAGCACAACAGCCGAACACTGTCAGGGGGTGGTTGAGAGAGGAATGCCTTAGCAAAAGTATTAGAAAGAAATCAATCGCGCAGGAAAACGGGCGACACCCGAGCAGAAACCCTATGAGGGAAAAGAAGCCCAGGGATTAAGAAAACTGTAAGGCAAGATAGAGGGAGTCCAGGACCCCAGCCGGGAGCAGGTCGCTAGGAGGGGAGGCGAACATGAGGGGCTTATTTTTAAGATGAGCTCGGTTATGGGAGCTCGTTGTGTAGAGGGGAATATGTAAGGACGAAGAAGAGGTATACCGTCCTTCTCCACGACCCTTTCTGGGTGAAAAAATGACCCCAACATTTATCTATAATATGAAAGAGAGGAAGAGTTCACATATGAGGGGGGAGAATCCCCGCAAAGACCGAGGAATACGGGTCAGCGGGGCAAATGCAAAAAGTCATCGAGGGCACGCGGGACAAGGTAGAGAAAAGGGTGTCACACGCAGGATGAAACTCCGGCCAGAACTTCAGTGGGAGGGAGGGGAGAACTATCAAAAAATATGGGGAACGAGAAATGTACAAAAATACGATCCCGAACAGCAATCCCATCTCCGCAGCTAAGAGAAATTTTACTGAAGAAGAGGAGTCAAGTACCGTGGTGCTCTAGATGGGACAAAAGGAAAGGTCAGAGGGACTTCGCGGAGCGCGGGGAAAATTACTGAAAGGGCTCAAAAGAAACTCCTCGCCAAAGGAACATCTCCAAGGGGGGAAGGATTATGAGGATCTGGCTTGTGCGAGCGCGAGCTCAAGCTCTTTCACGAATAAACTGGACGGATCTACTGGTTACTGTAATTAATTAGGGGTTACGGGGAGATCACCAGCAGTAAAGGGACACCTGGCTCCGGGGAAAAGTGGGGGGGGGCTTGGCGGGAAGGATGAAAACAAAAGTTGCAGGTGAAATCTTCTGGTTTAGACATTAGAGGTTGACTAAAAAAGATCGCCACATTCGTTGACAGCATTCCCTTGAGGGAGCCCCTCAAAACCTTAAGCCTGAAGGGCGATGTGAAGCTCCCAAAAAAAAAAACGAGTCTGTTTTGCTTAAAGAAGGGCCAAAGAATGCCAAAAGGGGGGGGGGGGGGGCTGGGCAAGGGGGGTTTCTACGGGACTCCTCTAGGAATCCCCCACGAGGGGGGACCATTTTCCAGGGAGGGGGGGAGCCGGAAGGCCCAAAGGATATCCCTCCGAGACCAAGAAAAGGTGTCGGCTCATAAAAGGCGGCAGTGAGACGCACAAATATCTTAGTCGCGTTTCTGGTAGGGGGCCCTCGCCGTCCTGAGTCGAAAGAAATGAGGGGAGAACTCCTCATTACTTAAAGAACAACGGGAACTCCAACAGCACACCTCGGCTGACGGACTGAGCTGGCACAACGAGAGAACAGAGAAAAAACTATTTAAAAAGAGGGGGGGGAAGTCACGCAACCGTGAGGAAACTTCAAGTCAGCGAACTGAAAACAATATGATAGACCTCGGGTAAAACTCCACCAACGAATGACCGTAGTCATAAGTTTCAGAGGGCGGGCAACGGAGGCCGCATTTGAAAAGGGGGTTCGGATCGCCCTACTGCCGACAAGTGAAATAACTCGGATTTTCTGAACAGAACCGGTAGATCCCTAGAACAGGAGGATCAAACCACGGAAGGAGACTAGACAGAGGGGGGCTCGCCATAAAACATCAAGGGTTGTCTCTGCCCATCAAAACAACAACGGGGAGATATATGTCGCACAACGGATGGGGGGGCAGAGAAAATTGAGGAAAATCACGGGGGGAGCTTTGTAAGAAAGGCGATCGGCTCTACAAGGTCTGGGCGAATACAGGAGAAAAATAAAGATCGTTGAAAGGGCAAAGGCAGACGGATTACACCCTCTTTTGTTAGCGCCGATGGCGGGGACGAATATCGCGTATTGAATAGGTGAGATCGTTCTACTGAACTCTGCATTTGGTTGGTTCAAAGGAGGGGGGAGAACCGTGAAGTTTTCAGGGCTGCGAGTTCAAAATCTTTTGGAGGATTGGGGTGGACTCGAGCTTTGGCCAGGTCAGACCCAGCGGATCCAAGAGGGCGCGATGCTAAGGGGGCGGGGGGTCGGGAAGTAGGAGGCGTGGGAAGCAAATAAAGACCCCTATCGGCCGGAGGAGGGGAATGATGGACCAAAAAGGACCTGGAAAAAGCGAAGAAAAAATAACCTCTAGTTTCAGGAAAAAAAAAGCCATCAAGTTTGATTCAAGTCATACCAAGGCTGTTCGCCAGTGAAGTGATCCTTGGGTCCTTTCCGTGCGAAAGCAGGAAATGACGCCTTGCGCTCCAGCTATGAGAGAAGAAGACTGGCCCGACGCGACAAAAAACAAAGGGGGAGACAGTTTCCATGATGGTTGGGACCAAAAACATCTTGTAAGTGAATGGGTGTCCCATGAAATAGAACGTAGATACTTGAAAGACGAAAAAGGGAATGCTCAACAAGCTATGTGAGATTTGTGTAGAAACCCAGCCTATAAAAGCAGGAGGATTTCAAGTCAAAGTAATGCCTTCAACCCAACAGAAACAATTGCCCTCGCCAGTAGGCAGATGTGAGTCCAGGGGGGAAAAAAAATTGAAGACCAGGTAGAAAGGACCAGGACCTAGTTCAACTCAGAGGGAGGGGATGGCGAAAGGAATGTCTAGAGAATCAAGCGTCATCCCAAATTCGATTTTAAGACTTCGAGGGAGAGTGAGCTAGTTTCTCAGGAGACGAGAGGTAGTCGAGCTAGAAAAGATCTGAACGTTTGGAAGGGGGGGGTGGTCTAGCAAACTCGGATCAGCACCAAGGGGCGCTTTGCGGGCAAGCTCTCGCAATACGTTCAGGAAGTCGGATTATGATGTGCGGGGGGAGGCATCTTCGTGGTGCCGTCCGCATTAAGAGGAAAAACAGAGGGGGCGCTCGTTTCCGGAACAACAACGACTAGAGGCGGGGGGCATCGAGAGGCCATCAGGAATCGCTGAATCCTCAACGAGGAAAAAAAAGGTCCCATTCTAGCAGCCACCATGGGGACAGGTCAACGACGCGATAGCCTGCTCGGAGGAGTGGAACCGACGTTTGCACTGTCTCTTAGACTCAGGGGATCAACCTGCTATGGAGGGGGGGGGTGCCTTGAAAAAACGGTTTGGTCGTCCGTCTACCTGCTACGAAGCGAACGTCTCGGAAAAACGGAACACAAGGCCGCCTCATTAGGAAAAAATAGCGAGATCTCTGAGCTGGGCAAGGGAAAAAGGCTATCCTTGCTGGTCTCCGTAAAGAAGAGTGACTGGAAGAGGCTCCTTCTTTCTTGGGAGCTGGGTCTGTTCGCGGTTCAACGACAGCGAAAAAGAACCGGAAGGAAGTTAGCCCTGGACAACAATATGAAGGAAAAGAGGGGGGTTTGTAAGCCTTCTCTCTAGCGCTCCGTTAGGGAGGTGTCGAGAGTCCCGCTCTATGGGGATCAGTGCTCACTCATCTTAGGGTAAAAAGCTGGTGGAGGAAAAGGGAGGGCGTTTTTACTAACTGGATAGATGTGGTCAGGGTTCACTACGAAACAAAAAAGCTACAGAGGGGGTAAACGGTTCTCGCCATGCTCTCGACAACAAAAAACGGTCTTAATTATAAAGAGAAGTGGCGAGACGGGGGGGGGGGGAACAAGTCAAGGACATGCAGCGACAATAGCGCAACGACACCATGAAAAAACAAACAAGACAGATCAGGAAAAGCCGAGAAGCTACGATTGGCTCACGAAAGAGACATAGAGAGTATAAAAGATCGACAAATTACACCACGATGACGGCACATAAATTCCACCACTATGATTAGGAAACACATTGACATTCTGAACGGGATGAAAGGGAGACGCCACTAGCGAAGAACCGGAGGGAAAAAGCACCCATATCAACGAGGAGACCGAGAAGAACCCTTGACTGGAGAAGTGCCAAGGTCGCCAGGGACACCCAAAAGGCGAGCATGATCAGTTAAAGGACGTGGAGCGAACATGTCGCGCAAGATGCGAAGAGGAGTGAGCTCGTTTCAAGGAGAAGGCTAAAAAAAGGTAGGAAAAATGCACACGCATGCACCCATCTGAATTTTGATCAGTAAGATACAGAGGGGAACAGTTCACATATTCTGGGGGAAGACACTGCCGGGCCTAGGCCTCGGCAAAGTTCTCGAGGAGGGCACATTAAAGGGAGAATAAGAATTTAGGGCGTTTCACAGCGGGGGAACAAATTTAAAGCCGAGAGGGGGCCCTTATCCATCCAACGCAGGAAACCGGTCTTGAAGGGCGAGAACGACCCTAACAAGGTTGGGGCGATGACGGGCAGACCGGGAAAACCAAGAGAAAGGAAACCATCTCAAGAGAAACCTGTAGATGTCGGAGTTGCCGAAACGGCAGGGAGGTCGACAGTGGTCTGTCAAGATAAGGCGGGGACCAACGCAAATGTCATCGGGGACGTCTGCGAGATCGGGAACCTATCGTTCGGGCGGAGACACGAGTAGAAGCAAGGAAAATCGCCATTAAAGATGACCTTCGGATCGAGACCGGCTGAAGCTTGGGACTCTCGCGCGCTCGGAGCGTTGCGAACGGAGTACTGACACTGCATCAAGGGGGACTGTCATTCATGATGGGTGACCCGCTGCTAACCATAGACCTGGCCGGATGGCATGGTTGTCTTGGGAAAGGGAGTCAGGGAATGTTTTCCTGTGAAAAAGTAGCTGGCAAAGGGGGGGTCGGAGACTGTCTGGGGATGAAAAATCATCCACATGAGCCTCTTCCCTTGGGGGTCTTGCACGGAAACTCAGAAAACAACCAAGAACCTCGGGGGTAAGGGAGACTCAAGACGTTCCTCCTGTTTGGGAAATAAAAGTAAGGGCCACGCACAGAAGACCGTGTGCTTGAGAGGACGACTGGGAATGAGATCTTCCCCCGACGAGGGGATGGCGCAAAAGACTAAAGGTGCAAGATTGCGGCCGTAACGGTCCCAAATGATCAACGAGAATGCGGAAAAGGAACCGTCAGACGCAGAAAAAGAAAGGATGCGTCACAGCTTTCTACAACATAAATATCTGGCAGAGGGATCGTGACAGACGTGGGGGTGGCCTTCATTAGCTCAAAAATTTGGGCAAAAGAAAAGCTCGGGGCAGGATGTGGGCTTCCAACCCCAAAGTAATAAGGGAAAAAACCAGTGGAAAGAACCCTCATGAAATGCCGACGGCGGAACTTCCTCCTTGAAGAAGAGGACCCTCAGAACTATTCACATCAGAGGGGAGAGAGGAGTAAGTGGGAAACTTCACTTTCGCGAGACGAAAAAACCAAATGCAGAGTTAAAGTATTAAACCAAAACGACCAAAAAGAGGGGACCGATGCGGAGGGGACAGCTTTAAGGGGGGGAACTATTGGTGGCGTGGAGAGGGAATCGCGAAATATTCCTCAAGCTTATCTCGCCAAAACAGGGGAGCCCACGACGTGCGGAAAAACCGACAGGGGGTGATGCAAATCAAAACCCTCGGGGGGAGGTCTCGAAAGAAGTGTTGGGGGAGGCGAATCTATAAAACACCCACAGGAAGGAGTGGAAGAGAGATCGAGGAAAAAAAAACGAAAACAATTTTGCTTAGCACCTCACGTGTGGGTGAAAGTTGGTTGTGAAAGGAGATCGGGCTCATACATGGGATTCTATAAAGAGACGCGGTGAGTACCACATACGTGGTCAGCCGCTTTAATAAGGGAACTGAAACCTATGGGTTGTGATGGCCTCAGAGGATCGATTCGCTCGGTCATCGGTTAGTTATCGTCGGCTACTAAACTAGGGGGAAAGGTGGGTTCGCAATAACGTGAAGGGGTTCATCAATGGAGTGTCTCATAAACTGTAAATAGTGCGGGATGGGGGTCAGCGCGGCTTTATTCAGACAAAGAGGCCCGTCGTCCTTCGATGAAAGATGATCAGGGAGAAAGTGGGAGCGGCAGGGGAATTCTTCTTTTCAAAAAAAAGGCGCCGGGGACCTTTTGGATGGGGGGAGACTTAAGGGAAAAAAGTCCTGAAAAAAGAGAAAGAGGACAGATACAGATTTGTGTACTAAAAAAAACGAACCATCATAAAGGGGTGAGCGGCCATACGGCCGTCCGGTAGACCAGGAGATGTCAGGGGACGAGGAGGAAAAATGCAAAACTTTCGGGCGCCCCCACTCGTTCCGGGAAGAAAAATAGGAGGACAAAGGGCAAAAGAGCCCATGCAAACAAACAGGGGACGGCATGGAGGTCCACGGGGGGTTGGGTTTCCCACCTCTAGGACGAGGGAACCTTAGCACTAAATCCACGTAAGGATGACGGGTTGAGAAAAAGCTGTTAACCAATGATGCGCACACGGGGGAAGGATGTGCGGGTGTTAAAACGCCAGCCAAAACGAAGAGGGTACAAGCCACGTAAGTAATCCCGCCCGCAAAGGAAGAAGAAGTTGCTGGTAAAAAGTCACAAGAAAATGACATTCCAAGTGGGGATGCCGAGACAGAAAGGGGCACGGAGCAGGCTCTGAAAAAAGAGGCAGCGGTCTCGTCAGAATCGTCCTAACAAAAAAGTCCTGTGGGTGGGGGGGGGTCCAAAAGATGAAAGAGCTTGCTCCGCTGGACGAATAGGGGAAGAGCGGAGAGGGTCGATTTGGACTGGGTGGTACCTCCTCTATGAGCAAAAAGAAACGAAAAAGAGGGGGCGGCACGCTCCTTCCGGGCGAGGAGGATGTTTGTGGGGAAGAGATTAAGGCTCTTTCGCCGGAGGAGAGTCGCCCAAACGGGGGGGGTACCCGTTTAGCGCCGCAGGAAACTTCATGGGAATCTGCGGCAGGTGGAAAGAAGACGCTCGCATACCTTGCTGAAATATTGTACCCGTCAAATGAAGAAGGAGGGTTATTCCGCCACCCTTTCCAAGGGGGGGACGAAGCCGGGCCGGTGAGAGGGAGGAGGATACCAAGATTTGGCAAATACAGGCGAACGTCTTGGATCACCCTGGAGATGGGACATAGGTTCAGGGGGGTCATAACTAAGGGGGGGCGACCGCCGGGAAACAAAAGAGAACTCACCATAGAAACTGCACCGGAGACTCCTCAGTTTAAAAAAAAACATCAGAAGAAGGCTCTCTCTAGGGGGAAGACTATAATTGCATTCTAGGGGGATGATCGTCGCACCTCTGTTGCTGTCAACTGGGGACAGTGGGTCGCGGTGGGAGGGGATCCTTGAGAACACGGAGAAGATCAACGCTAAACAGAGCAAAAATCGACAAGAAAATTGGTTCGCATCGTTTTTCCTTAGTCACATAACGTGAACGATCCTTCATCAACGCTCTATGGAGGAAAACGTGTCTCGGCAGACTCTTGAGGGGATGAGAGGCGTGCGGTGTTACGAAAGGGGCTCGGGGTGTCAGGGAGAGAGAATATCGCAGACGGAGAGGAGACAAGCTTGGGGTTCGAGAAGATCTAAAAGACAACAAAAAACAAGTAGATGAGTAAAGGATAGAGTTGAGAAAGGAAGGCTTGGGGAAGGCTAAAGACAAGGAAAAAAGGTAAACCAACCACTAACGCGATCCACACCATCCCATCAGAGCGCCGATTCCCACAGAGCGAAATGAGCGGATTAAGAAAGATGAGTTCGAAGGCGAGAGAGGCTGCCAACAAAAACTAAGAAAGGTTGAGAGCGGAGAAACGGCTCGGCGCCCTGCTCGATCATCAACGGAGAGAAAATAAACCGTATTTGGCACAAGAGACCGAGGAGAGATACTTCCCGGATGGAAAGGGCCCGCCAACAATCGCGAGGAGAAAGAGCGACCGAATGTGGAGGATAAACTTTTGATGAGGGATCGGCTTGGCGGGTATCTCCGCAGGCAGAAGGCACAAACTGAATGTGACAATAAAAACGATGCCCATCGGGCAGGTGGATCCAAGAAAGCCAAGTGCAAGAAAGGGTTATTCAAGCCGCAAGAAGTAACAGGAACTATATCGAGTCTGA
>Ga0179591_1305771_pt1 | contig 25675 bp, 29 predicted proteins | sample CZOMad2_1_08_16f_FD_182891 | JGI IMG/M metagenome (GOLD analysis project Ga0179591, IMG submission 182891) | Vadose zone soil fungal communities from Angelo Coast Range Reserve, California, USA - CZOMad2_1_08_16fungal (PacBio error correction) | ecosystem: Environmental > Terrestrial > Soil >...
GAGGGAACGTAGTGTTAGGCTTCGAGTCGCTTGAAAGCAGGAAAGGCGGTAACCGGAATGAGACGTATTCGAAATGCACAACTTTCTTTTGAAAGGGGGGGCAGCGACAGAAGGCGGGGCCGGGGGGGGGGGACCGGCTGTCGTCGAGAAACTCGAATTGATCTGATCGCCACTAAATTGTCCGCGATCTTGCAGACTACCGTAAAAATTTTGAGCGGAAAGTTCCCCTTCCAGGCAAAGAAAAGCAACTGGTCGACGGGGAGGGAGCATAGGTCTGGGGGCGGAAGACTGACAAAGTCCCAAGGACGGGGAAGGCCAAAAATCGTTCGAAAAGGGGAAAAGGGTCTCAAAACCCTCGACTCTTTCGGGCGAGACGTAACCACGATCACCAAGCAAGGAAAACCGGCGTGGCATTCAGGATTGGAAGGCACAACCCACGATGGCGAGGGGACAGCTGCAGGGAAAAACGGACTCCGTGCGACGTAAGGTCAAAGAAGACGAACGTGGGGTGGGCAGAAAAAATGCTATCATTTGGGGGTCCCTTATTCTATGACTTCGAACGAGCCAAACCAGCCGCCAGCGATCGGGACCCGGAAGGGGGGGTGAGACATCCCCGTAGGAAAAACTTTGCAGGGAAGGAGCACAAGGAATGAAGGCGCTGTATATATCATTAAGCCCCTTCCGTCAAAGCCCACCCAAGCTCCAGTTCAAATTGACGGAAGGGAAGGGTCGTCGCAAGGAGGAAAACGGAGATCTGTCAGCTGACATCTGACCAACCTACAACCACACCAAGATGAAATGAAAATAGGGGTCAGGAAAAGGCAAAAAAGTCGAATTCTACCGAAGAGAAACAGGGGAGAGGGAGTGGAAAGGGTTTAATTGGAAGCTAGCAGGAAACATCGTCTCAGTTTAACGCTGGAAGAAGAAAAGGGTTCTGAGGCAAAAGCGAGTACGTGCTCACGGTCTGGCCGAGAAACCACTTGGGGGAATCCTTCGTTGGAAAGGCTACCACAAGAAACGGGCAAAGGGGGGTTTCTCTCTCATTGTGGGGAAAGGAGGGAAGAGGGGTTACGATGGCGAGAAAGATAAATCCGAGTTTTCTAATACTTTTCATTCAGGTTAAACACTTGTGCGGGCCGTAGGAAACATTGGTTGGGGGGTTGGGAAATGCACAAACAGCGGTGCATGGGAGCGCGGAGAAAAGAAAAAAAAACATCAATAGACTGCCGAATCGGACGTGTTGGTTTGTATAGAGGGGGCATGACTTGAGACCAATAAATACGGAATGGCAAGCTTGTATTGGGGTGCGCTTCCGAGGCGCAATGGTCATCAGAGATCGGAGGCAAAAAACCAAGGGACACGACGGCCACCTCTCGAAAACCAAGAGGTTAGACGGGAAAAGGCTACTTGGGTGGGGAAATGAAACGAGAGTATAAACAACAACTCTCCTCGGGGTGAAACCTGTCTACCATCTGATTGGGAGTTGGCTACTTAAAGCTGGAAAGAAATACTAAGCTGCTAGGGGGGGTCGGTCCGGGGAGGGGGAAAAAGACCACTTAAAAAATGTCGCCCACTGCTGGGATCAAAATTGGCAAATCTCGACACAAAATCGAAGTTGGTCGGGGCACATTGGTAGGATAGAAGGAAATCTCATCAAAAGAGAGAGGAAAACTAAACGAAAAGGTTGGGGGGAGTGCTTACCAGATCCCATACCAAAAAGGTGCACATGCCTGGAACTCGAGGGAACGAGCCTTATTGGTGGGGGGGGGGAATCAAGACGAAACCCGACTAAATGTTCTTATTGGTAAGTTTGAAGCCATGGATTTAACTGACCCAAGAAAAGACTAGGCTTAAGGACAAACTAAAAGGAGGTAGCAAATTTTCAAAGGGTAGGTTTGTCGACCTACTCAACAAGTATAAATAAGAAAAAAAAATGGGGGGGGATGATTCTAGAACTAACCTTCCAGATGTAATAACGCAAAAAAGAGGGACGTGAACTAGTCTGTACTAAATTGAAGAAAGGGATTGTCTTGTTCGCCGGAGGCCCTGATGCACCTGGGGTAATGCGGCAAGGAAATCGGGTACGTACCAGGGGGACGCAACATCTCTCTCAACAAAAAGAGGTAAATTGAAGGGACTATATATAGCGGTTGAAGTCTGCAACTTTGGGAAGAAGATTTAGCATGACAAGATTTGAGCCTCGAGGACAACCACGTCGCAAAAAGGGGGGAAGGGAATTGCCGTCGCGCGGGGCAATACCTCTTAGGGGGATGCAGGGAGGCTGCCTGTTCTTGGAGATATAATCCTCTCCCGGAGGGGGGGGGAAAAAATCAAAATTGATCGGACAAAAACATACAAGGGACACTTGTCTCAGCAGTTGAGAATTTAGACACCATGCTGGAGGGGGAAGGGACTAAAAAATTAGAAAAAGACAAACCAATCACCTGAATAGGGAGGGGGGGGGTGGTGAATGCTCACAAAAAAAATAAGAATCTTGTCCAAAAGAGGCGTGCAGAAATTTTGACCAGGGAGGGGGTGGCAGGCAAGACAAAGGGGAAAAAACCGCGGACGTTCGGTCGGATCTCGGAGTACAGATCAGCATCAAACAGTCGGAGAAGCAAGGACCGAACGACGAGGGTGTTGGGGGGGAAAAAGGACTGGGTCGAATCGTGAAAACCCGGGAGAGGGAAAAAGGGGGCCATGTAGGACAGTTTTGGTCCTTTCACATCAGTGTCGAAGCTCAGGGGATGAGGCAAAGTGTACCGTAGCCGGAAACAGGCTACAAAGCACGACGGTTCGTCAGGACAGAACGGGTGCGCCTTGTTTCCCGAAGGTAACGGGGGGGAAATGCCAAGAGTCAAGGGTACAAGGAAAGAGGAATCAGGGGGCCGTATCTGAAAAGCATCGGCGGGTACACTTGGGTCGTTGTTTTTTCCAGCCTAGGACAGACTGATGAGTGGAGGACGGGGGATTCAAACTACAAGATCGCGGAGAGGGTTGGTCGAAGAACACTCCGCAACTAAGACAAAAATTAACCCAGGATGTAAGGGGTGACAAGCGGCAAAATGACCAAGGGAAAGTTGTACCTTACTTCCCAAAAAAAAAGGAAGGCGAGGCTCCACCAGTGCGGCACGACTAGCAGAACAAGGTCGAGGCCGTGGACGAGGGTGAATCGACATGGCTTCCATCTTCCAGAAGGAAAAAAACGAGGAACACGGCCATGTAGGGTCGGGAAGAAGAGGATTCCGAAAGGAGGAAAAGTGTCATCTACGGCGGAAAAAAGGGGGACTAAACGAGTGGTGGGGAAAACCCGACTTTCCCCGCAAATCGAAAAGGGGAGCAGGGATGAAAGGAGATTCCCACTCGAACCAGCTCCATCTCCCATGCCCGGAGAGGCTTCCTGAACTGGCGCCTTGAAATGACTTCCCTGGTGGCAAACATTCTTCGGGGAATTGCATTTGTTTTTTGTAGGGGGTGGCAAGTTAGGAGGTGAGAGAGGAAAAAGATCTCATTTTTAACGGAGAAGCAAAATCGGATCATCAGGGAAAGAGCGGTTTTGGGCGAAGACGGACTAAATGATCTAAGAAAATGTCAAAGTATCGACGACGCGCGGAAAAGAGTGAACAGGAAAGGGGATGTCTCCAAATTCACTTCCTGCGGGGAAGTATCGCCGGGAGGAAAAACTGTAAAAGGGGGGATCGTCAAAGCGGGAAACAAAAAAAAAATCCGGGGGAAAAAGGTAAAACGCAAGGTTATGAACCAAGCAAAGGAAAAAATGAGAATTTCTCGTACTTCCTTCCGACCCGGACGGAAAGGGACAAAGAGCGGGGAATAAGGGTGGTCTCACTGAGTTCGACCGGAAAGGCGGGGTGTGGGGGGATTCCATATCTTCAAAAGACTGAAAACTGGAGAAGGGTGTTAGGGGGGTGATCTCTCGGATAGGAGACAAAAGCATCGCGGGGAAGGGCGCGTCATGACCGGCAGATTTACGGAACACTATTTTGGGGAAGGACGGAAAGGGAGGGCAAGGGGGAGAAAAAAGCATCTTCCCTCCCGCGACTGTGAGGACGGGAAAGGGGATGCCGCGGAAAAATCTCAGTGGTTAGGGACAGGAAGACACGGGGGAAGAATTCAAGAGACGGCGAAAGGCGACTCTTGAACCAGAAAAAGAACCCTCTATGCACAACGCCGTTATTGGAAAGGACGACGACCGAATATAAGGGTAAATTCAAAAAAAATACGACATCGGAACTACTTACGTTCACCAGGACAACAAAAAAAGGATTAGTAAAAAAAAAAAGGAGATTACGGAGGGAAAAGCTTGTAGCTGATAGTAGTAGATGGAATTCCACTCATCATTGAGGGGTCAGTCTGAGCTACAAGCAAACATAAAAGGAGCTTGGGTGAATGGGGAAATACGAGAATGGGGGTTGGCTTGCAAGGGTAGTCGAACTCCTCTATGGAAAGAGCAATTGATGGCCTGAGATAGTGAAAAGAGCAATCCCAATAACCATGAATGGGAAAAATCAAAAACTGCCAGGAAAGATGTAACATTCGCGGGGACGTTAGGACGGGGGAGTTGGGGGGGGATCTACGGGACCTTCACACCCCTGTCCAAAAAGATGTTCTAAATAAGTGCCCCTTGGAGGAACAGGAAGGACCATCGGAACTATTAGGGCGTTTCTCGCGCTCAATATGACGTGAACCGAACAGTCCAGGTCAAGGAGGACATCTGGAGCCAACACAAAAGGGGATTGGAATGAAAAAATCGATACAAAAGTTTATAGGCGAATCAAGCGAAGTAAAGGAAGGAAGATCTACAAGGTACGACTGGGGGGACCGAAAAACATGCTCTCTTTTAACCTTGAAAAGAGGGAGAGACTTAGACCTCCACGTCAGGAACCTGAAAAATGAAGGTGCATTTATTTAGGAAAAATCAACGGGGAAGGGTCCCACGAGGTAAGAGAGGTCAGTCAGCTCGAAACCGGAAATTTCCTGCGTTAGGTCATTAGCCAAGAAGGTCCCACCAATCTGAAAAGCAAGCATAGGCGGGTAGAAGAAGTATGCACCTGAGGATAGGGGGCCTCTTCGGAAACGAACGTTCCACACACCAAAAGGCGCAGTGCAATGCGAAGTTTCAAGAAAGGAAGCGCCGCGAAGGGATACCGCTCAGGCATGGGAGGCTGGGAAGCGATGGGGTTTTCGATGGAAAGCGCACAATGAGGCGAAGATTGTGGGGACGGCGGGTCGTCAAAGAGGAGGAATTGCTAAATTTGCCGCCGGGTAGATGCCCACCGGGGGTAATTGAAGTGAAAACGGGTGACCCCGAACGAAGACTTCAAACCTGGGGTTTTTCATCGGGGTTTTCCCAACGTGATGGAAGAGGGCACCATGGGGAGGAGAACGCTAAACGGAAGTTGCATTCCGACTTGCTGAGTGAAGGGGAAAATGTCGCAGGGCAAAACAGGGGGTGGGGGAGTCATTGCAAACAGCGAAGTGGAACCCCCCAAACCAAAAACCCCAGGAGGAAACAATCAACAATCAGAAAGCAGACGGCCACGAGGAGTCCGGGTTAGGGGCGTTTGCGTCGGGAACCTCTCTCGAAGTCAGAAGGGTTAGACGGGAAAAAAAAAATCCATCAGGTCATCGGGGGATAACAACTAAAAGGTGAAAGCCTCTGATAAGGCCGAGATTTTAAGTACCGGAAGGAAAGAGGGGAAATGTACACCAAAGAGGCAATGCAACCCAAACCGGTGTCTAATGGACGACCTCGAGTGCTGGTCACGGGGGAAGAAGGAAAAGGAAGAATCTAGCTTCGAGGGTTAGGGAAAAGAAACGCCAAAACGCTCAAAAATTAGGAAAGGGTTCACGGATGAAGGTAAACAGAGGGGAGGTTGCGTCGGAGGGAGGAGAAATTAAAAATCAAGTAAAGGCAAGCCGAGATCTCAAAAAAACACGAAACGAACACTCGTGACCGGACCTGCCCCAATAAAAGGGGGGACCAAGGGGGGGCCGCCCGGAAAAACGAGGAAAGATGGGTTGGGGGGGGGAGCAATAAAAAAATAACCGCCCTCGGACGAAATGAGGGTGATTTTTTACTTGTAAGCCAGGGATTGGTAAATAAGGACAAGAAAGAATGCGACTAAAATCAATGCAACAAAAGGGGAGCAAGGCAAATACATGGATGGGGGCGGCTCAAGACGCTTATAAGAAACCCCGAGTCGAGAATTCTGATGAAAAAGGCACTGGCAAACCAAGTGCTATTTGACACAAGAAGGAAGGAAACCGATGACTGAAAGTTTCCTTAAGACTGTGATGGCGGGTCCTCAGGCAGCAAAAAAAGAGTGGTCAATTAGCCGAAAGCATGCCAATCCTGTCAAATGGACGGAAAAATATACAAAAAAAACAAAAAAGTAGGAGGGGGAGAAATATATAGAGGGGGTTCATCCATTTGCAACAAAAAAAAAAAAAAAAAAAAAAAAAAAACAAATGGGTGAGACCAGCGTGCTCTTTAAAGATTGTGGGGAGAGAGATAAAAGCAAGCAATTCGCAAAAAAAAAGGAAGGGAAAGTCGAAGCGCGTGCACAAGGAGCTGCTGGGGAATAACACCTGTAGAGCCGGGTTGATCCGAAAAAAGAAATCGCCGCGTGAGTTATGTAGAAGGGGGCTCGTATCCAACACAAAAGGGAAGGGGGGACCATTATAAAACTGTAGTTTGGGGAGATTAGAAATGTTCGGCCTGAGGCCAAGAAGGGAGGAAACGTCAAACTCGCTCGGAAGGAGTAGAATTGCTCCCAAAAATAGGACGAGGGGGGAAATCGGGGAATAAACAGGCGTCTGCATGAAAAGGCCGCTAGTCGCGGTTAGTAGGGAAGATAGAGTCAAGAGAAACTTCTCAGCATCCCAGTGAAGCAAATCCGAAATGAAACAGATTTGTGCACTTGGAGGAGCGTTAACCGAAAGATTCCTGGAGCCAGTTGTTGGGACAAAGGGTTGGAAAGCCGGATCGAAAACCGACGAACGCAAGATAAACATGTCCCTCAGTAGGAATACGTCAAGGCAATCGATTTAGGCCAGTGGAAACGACCGGGCGGGGGGACGCAACCGTTGTGGTGCCAGGAAGATCAGGGTGGGGAAGGGCACAAGCTTCATTGTCGGGCTTAGATCCGTCTGGCTAGGGCCGTGTTTGGGGGTAGGAGGGGTTGCAGCCGATGACCCAAACAGGGAGAACGCTCTCAACACTAGACGGATGACTAGATGTGAGGCGCCTCAAGTCCGAAAACCCGCACAAGGAAGTCGGGAGGACGTCATCGCGAAGAGGTTAGGAAATCGGATCACGGTAGTTGTCATCCGACTGTTCCAAACCCACCCATTGCCTTCGCTAGATACAGAAGGCAAACAGGCGGGGAAATGCAATTCCGGGAAAAAAGGGGGAACGCCATGCGTCCCTCTTCCAAAGTGAAAAAACCCAAAAAGCCGAAAACTGGAGTCTCTTGTCGGGGAATCCTTCCTCCACGAAGGATGAAATTTGCCATATAGAGGAGGCACAGGGAGATCTCTTTTGGGGAAGAACACTTTTAAGCAGAAGAGGGGATAAGATCATAGGGTCCTAGGCCACGGAACAGTCTTACAAGCAGAGCCCATGCCCTGTCAGGGAGACTACGACAGTGGCGCCTTTAAATGAAAAGGGAAAATTAGTCACCCTGCGTGGTGCCTTGGTCGTTTTTGTTGGAGGGGGAAGTTCTCTTTGAAGACAGAGGAAAAGCCTCATTTGAGGAAATGGCAGACGAATCCGCTTTCAGAGAAGGACGGGAAGCAGGGTGGTTGCGAAGAGTTGAGAGAACAGTGAAGGGGGGCTCTAAGAAGCGCCAAAGAGTGGGAAAGTACCTGGGGGGTCTCCCAAATTCACATGCTGGTGAAGTCACGATCGCTCAGGCGGAACGAACTGAAGGGGGGCTCGGCGGGTAGTTGAAAAGGTCAAAAGATCGCCATGTTCGGGACCAGTCACAAGGAACCGTTCGACTGTAAGGAAGACCCTAAACGGCGCCACGTAGAGTTAAGACGAGAAAAGGAGGGGGGGTGAAGCGACGTAAGCAATCTTGTTTGGGGAATGACCATTGCACTAAATCGCTTCTTTTGCGGGGGGGTGAATCGTGAGGTGGAGGGGGAGAGAAGAAACATCTGCGCTTCGCGACAGGGTTAAAAAGGGGCACTTCGTAAGAATAACTGGGGGGATGCGGGGGGGAAAAGGGGATGTCCGTTCTACTAAAACAGGCTCCCCGAAAAAAGACGGCCAATGACTAAGACTAGCAATCAGGAAAAAAAAAAGGGTGGATGGGAAAGAGCGGCGTCAACGAAGAAGGAAAATTAATCGATCGCTACGGGGAGAAGACAGCAATAAAAACATGATCGTCTATTTCAACTCAAAAGATCAGTGATGTGACGGGAAGACGATCAAGAACAAGCATTATAAGTGGTGACGATAAAGGAATACGATGCCGAAGAATATCCCCAAAAAAAAAAAAAAGTGGGAGAGTAGGCGGGTAAGTTTCTCGTCGGGCGCGGGGGAAGAACGTCCCGCATAAAGGGAGGGACGAGTCGTTCGCACGGTCACAGTCAAAAAGGAGCTTGGCATGTGCAAATACGCTATGGTGTTCGGTTGCAGCACTTTCCGGAGAGTCTCCGAATTTTCCAACAAAAAAAAAAAGAGAGGGCAAGTCAGAGGAACCGCAACCCCAGAACCAAGACTGGCGGCGGAAGAGTAAAAGCCCCATTCAATCTTGCAAAAACAGGAGTCTCTGTCGGGGAGAGGGGACTTTCAAGTCGACCGGGACAGGAAAAATGGCAGAAGGCAAAAAAATCCTAAAGTTCCCGGTGAGTCAAACGACAAATGCTCTTCTTTATGGGAGCTTCATCAAAGGGATCACCAACCGCAAAAAAATACATTGCAGTCGACGAAAAGGAGGCCAAAAAATCAGAGGGAGAGATCAGAAACAAAATAGGGAGACAATAATCTCAAGTGGCGCCGTATCGAAGGAGGGGGAATCCCTGGAAAAGGGGACCAAAAACAGGGAGAACGTTTTCTGGCGCCCGAAAACTAGGACTGAGGGGGGACCTGGGATCCAAACTTCATTCCGCCGGGAGGGGATGTGAAAGGGGGCATTGGTTAGGATCACCGTTTAATTTTAAAATAGTTTACGGAGTCGACCTCCTTAATTGGGGCGGAGGCGTTTATAGATCATTTGATTTCACCGAGGAAACCCAAAAAAAAAAACCTTCCAGGTTAGGGCAAGAGAAGCAGTCGATTAAGTCCGGAGGATCTTGTGACTGTCGAGAAGAGAAAGCCACCACCACGGGACAAAGGGACACATGCAATTACATTGGGGTTCAAGAAAGGGGGGAATTAAACGTGGCTCAAAAGGATAATAGATCCGAACAAGGCATGGAGGAGAGTATATATTTGGAGGGGAATCACAACCTCTCGCCAGGGGTTCTGCTTGGCTGGCGGACAAACAGGAAGGGCGTCCAAAACGAAGTCAAGGGGGGGAGCCCCACGGAAGAAGTAGTGCACACCTTCCCTGAGGGGCTTCGAAGGGCCCCGACATACCTGTGGGGGGGGAACTCGAGGTGTGATGAAAGGGACGGAAATGATCACTCTAACGAGTGAAATCCCTACTTGGAGGCAGATGTCTGTAACTGGTGCAAAACGGGGGGACATGATTGGTTACGCGCTGCACAACAGGGGACTTTCGCGAACCTCAACGAAACAGGCCACTCTCAAATTAAGTGTGGAGTTTTGAGAAAACGAGGGTTCTTTTCTACTAAGTCCCTAGAGTCAACAAGGCTTGTAGTGGGCTAAGAAGCTCAATGGGGGGGGTTCATCAAAAGGGCAGGCGGAAAAAACTAAGACAAAAGTTACACGGCAGATACATCTCGCGGCGATATTTCCGAACAGGGAAAAGGCGCTTGAAAACCAGGAGATGAAGGCACCAAACTGAGAAGGTCTTCAAGGGGAATCGGGGTCGGTTATCGGGGGAGCGGAAAAGCTTGAAGGAATCGAGAAGGGAGATGGGGAACGCTCCGCAAAAGAAAACTTGGGAAAAAAAAGGCGCTATTGTCCCTGGTTCACGATAATACAACGGTTTGTCACGGGGGAGCGGAACTGGGATGATGAGGGAAAGCAATCGGCCAGGGAGCTCTACCCCGACGAGAGGGGGGGGAAGAAATGCCTAATGCATGGTCACATTTCATGAACATCTTGTAACCAGGGGGGCGTCCCGTAGTGGAATTCAACTCCCCCTCAACGAGGGGAGGGGGGAGTTTTAAAAGTTGAAAAATTTGGGAAAGGCAAAAAAGACGGGCGCTCTCATTTGAAAAAAGTCATGGGGGAACAATGGTCAACTCCGTAGAGAAGACAAAAATGAGAAATAAATCCACGCGCGATGATTCGAGGAAAAAGACCGTCATCGGAAAACAAAAGTTGGCTATGACAACAAAGCTTAAAATCGATGGGGAAGGGGAAAGTCCTAAAGCCGTGGGTCTTTCTGAAAGCTTGGGCTCAGGCGCCATGTCCATTCAAAAGAAAGCTTGGTTCACAAGTGGAAGCAACTGGTGACGGAAACAAAAACGGGAGGAATGAAAGAGGCAAGGAAATGCACAAGGTGTCCGGGACGGGGGGGAAAAAGAAGTGTCGAAAAGATTTGTGGAGGAAGCTAGGCGCGAAAGACGGGCTTCTTAAAGGGGACGTATCGCGGCAAGTCCAGGAGGGGGACTAGAACCGGTTGAGGAGTCAGGCCGGTGGAAGGTAGGGATACACTGATTTTATTTCGACGGTGCCGCAACATAACAGTATGTGAAAACATTGCTCAACAGAACTGTGGGGGGGGGGGAGAAAAAGTGATATGCGAAGACTTGACTGGGCAATTGTGGTCTGAAAAAGTCCAAACAGCAGAAAGAGGGGGGGTCGGTTGATGGAATTTCGAGAACCAAAACACTACGGAAACGCGACTCAATATACACCTAAAAAAAAAAAACATTGACACCATTAAAAAAGGAAGGGAAGGAAAAAACAAAAAAAAAAAATGGCAGAACCTCGGCAAAACAACAATACGGGTTTGAGTCAGATGAGCGAGACGTCGAAGCCGCAGCGAGGAAACAAAAAAGAAAAAAGAAAAAAGCAGGGGGGGTTGACAATCGGGGAGAAAAGAGGAAAGGGCCCAAAGGGGAACATTGGTGGGGGAGTCAAAGTATTTCCGCGATAATCGAAACTAGGGTCCTGTCCTCTGGGAGAGCCGACCGCTAAGCTCTTGTCGGAAGGACCGGTATTGCCTTTGGGGGGGGTGCCTTAAGGATCCGTGTGTCAGGGGCAACCGTCCTGAGAGGAGGAAAAGAGAGGGGGGTCCTTATATTCGACCTGGCACGTTGGTGCAATTGGAACGGAGGACGTTATTACCAGCATCTTCCTGTCGCTCAAAACGACAAGACTGTGAGGAAGGAGCAGGGATTTAATACTCTGACAACGAAAGGCGTTGTCCTTATTGGTGAGACGGTGCAGGCGGGTAGAAAAAGCTGGGTGTGGCAAAAACAGCAGGAAGGGGAACAAAAAACCTTCATGCTACGGACGTCCAGTGAGAGACAGCTCCGAAAAAACGTCTTAAATTACGGGACGTTTTCGCAAAATGGCTTCCCGCTCTTCAAAAGTGCCAAAAAAAACAGGCAATTCTTCGTGGCGGGGAACGCGTCGACGGGGAAAAAAAAGGATAAAGTCTACTGAGCAAAGCCGGGAACAATTGGACTCAAGACCGATTGTGGCAGAATCCAGCGAGGCAGCGCGGGGGAGGGCGCTATATTGAAAAGAGAGAGTCCACATCCAACCTGAGGTGCTATACTGAAGTGAGGCCCTTAAATTATACAGGCAAAAAAAAGCTTCATGGGAACGTGGGAGGTTGTGTTGTCGTGGGCAAGGGAGGAGGAGCGAGAAGAGGTAAAGAGGAGACGAAAATGCTGGAAGGAACCTGTGTGGTTGCAATCAAATGTCGAACGCGACTCAAAAGAAATTCAGAGAGGACTTGCCGCAAGGGGGAAATGAAAGGGGATGTCCCAAAGGTCAAATCCACATAAAGAGAGGGGCGGATTACTATCGGAGAGAGAGACTACTTTTAAAAAAAAGGCAAATTGGGGGGCGGGCGCCCAGTCCAGGACAGGATGGGTCCGACCTACGCTCAGGAGAGTAAGAGAGCCTATAACGGTCTCTCAAGGGCGAATCGGAGTGGTTGAAAATTCACAGATCAAGGAAAAAAATGGAGCCCGTTCGTGGGAGGTGTAAGAGAGGGGAGGGGAAAAACGCTACAAGACTTGCTAAGTGGGAAAAGGACTAGCCTTCTGGTACGAATAACAAGAGGTGTTTGTTTCCGGCGGGGAAAGGAAAGCACATAAGAGGCTCAACCTCCCGAGATAGTTGGAAAAAGAGTTGAGAAGTGTAATTCTGACTGAAAGTGGTTAGGGTACAGGAAAGAAAATCGAGGGATAGTGACTAGAATCTCTATAAGGAGAGAAACGACATCCGCGGCAACCGCAAGAATGAGAGTCTGGAAGCACAAAGGATGTAGTGAGGGCGAACCTCTTAAAAGGGGACGTCCATCTACTAGATCATGAAACTTACGTTCCACAAAAAGACGCGGGACAAAGGGGGAGGGGGGGGGAAGAGAGAGAGGAGGGCGAGTAATGGGAAGAGAGCTGGGCTTAGGGGTAGAACTTCACTTCAAAATGGAGGACTAGGGGTAGCACTCAAACTTAATCTTGGGTCAGTTTGCCAGACGAGAATGAGGGGCGGTGACGCGGCTGGTCGTCGCGTATCAGCAAGAGAGGGGGAAGCGAAACCCATAGGTCTCACGCTGAACGGGAAAAAAAAAAATGAGCTCTCAGTCAACCAGGCCCCAGTTATTGCAAAACAGTCGCGGGGGGGAGCGGGGAAAAGTCTCGAAAGGTGACCATTCCCACTTCAGGAAGGGGACAAAAAGAGTGAGAAAAAGTAAAGAAGATGTGCGCAAGGACGCGCATCGCGGCTTTCTTTCTCTCGCGCACTCACACGAATTGAGCAACACAAGAAAACGGGGGCAGGGTGAGGAGAATATATTTGATGGGCCAACAACACAAACGATTGGGGGGGGGCGGGGTCGGGGCTGACAGCCGAGAAAAAAAAGGGTCGGCAAAGATCCCTGCAGGAAAGGGGCGAAGAAAGATCTGACCTTGAGAAAGGGGCAAAAAAAGGGGGAAGTTATCCCCGTAGTCGCTTACTCGGCGACACAACTTAACCAGGAAAGGGTAAGGAGGAAAGGGAAGTGGTATAGAAGGGGATGGGTCCCATCTTGGAAAAGCAGACGCTAAAACCGTAAGGTAAAATTGAGGGGATTTGGAGCCCGCTTAGACAACAAAAGAGGTCCATGGGTCCCTTGCGCTGAAAAAAAAGCAAGATTCGGGAAGGGAGTAACCTAGGATCTTTTTCCTCAAGTGCGCAAAATTCCAAAAACAACAAAACGACCAAAGGGACCATGCAAGGGAAAAAAGGAAAGGGGGAAACCCCGGGAGGGGGAAAGAGCACAAGACTAACTCAAAGACTCTCTCATTTGGCTAAAGATAAAATGGGGGTGACGAGTGGGGAATCGATCGAAAAAAGAGATAAGAGGGCTTAGATTTCGGGAGTCGAGGGAATCCAACTAGAGTTGATCTGCCGCCGTGAGGAAACCCCTTTTAATCCAGGGGGGAAAGTCTACTTAGTCCAACAAAGAAAGGGAAACAGTTTGGGGTTGAGGGAGAGGAACGCCGGGGACGATCAAAGCAAACCAATTTCAAATGGAGGGAGAGGATGCGCAAGGGGGAGCCGTGAAGTGGGGGGGTGTAAAGTCAGGCGACACTCGTGCCGGTAAGCTCCTCGGAAAATCAACCAACCGAGACGCAACTAGTAAGGGGGGGGCAGGGGTGGTAAAGGGTGAGGTACGACCCACGTAAAAAAAAAAGACGAGTCAGAAGTGATGGTGGGAGCAGCGGCCCGGCAAGGTCATAAGAGGGAAAATCTGAAATGCACAAATAAAACGAACTTGCCGAGCCGAGCGACTGGGGTATGAACAAAAAAAGCGAAAACGCGTTGGGAACTTGACCAAGAGCTGTCATGCAGGGACCAAAGTCAGCTATGAAGGAAAGACAAGCTATGGAGGGTTAAAAAAAGGGCCTAGCTGGAAACAGGAATCGATGGCTTCTATTAGAGAAGAGGAAAAAAAATGGGCCAAAACTCTACCACGGGAATTATGGGAGAGAAGGGGACTAGGATGTGGAAAAAACCATCTCTTTTGGAGACGGGATCAACTGAAAGGGGTCCGGCAGAAAGAGAAAAGAAAAACGAAGACGATAGTTGCAAGAGTGCTTCCCGGCAAAAAGAAATGGGAATGATGCACTCCTCGGGACTAACCTTATTTGGGTGTGCAGAAAAGAAAAAGAACCTCGCTACGGTGCGAGTGGGGGAAGGGGCAACAGGTCTTTTCAGGGGAAAAAGAAAGACCTCTCTCAAAAGTAAAAAAGACAATCTGAGCAGGTCAAATCCTGGATGTACCGAAGAAACTGAGAAAGAAATCAAAAGAAGGGCCGGATTAGGGAGACTCAGCTGAGGAAATCCAACAGGGGCTTACGAGGGGGGGTGGCCATAAGAATGCTAGGGAACTTTAAAAAAAACTTGAATTTTAGGGCTAAACAGCGATGGGAAAAAGCGATGAGGAAAAAAACAGGTACTCAGCAAGAATAGTTTATTCTCCTGACAAGGGGAAGGAAAACCTGAATACGCAAAAACCACAAAGGTAGTATTAACAAGAGAGAGGGGGTATCCCATTTGGAAGGACGGGGCAAAAGGGTCAATGGCTCTGAGGGTTTGGTGCGAAGAGAGGAAACCAAAGTTCGAAAGTAACATTCTAAGAAAGGGCTTCACGCTGCGGAAGTGCGGGGAAAAAAAAAAGTCAAGGGGATTAAGCTGCAGGTTCGTGTGGGGTTGATGATAAAGAAGATGGGTATTGGGGGTTTGATTAGAAGCCAGCCTGACCATGAACACTCGAAAAAATGGATGGGGGGGGGGTAAAAAAATGTTATCAAGCCAGGCTCGGGGGGCCGAGTTTCCCTCGTACTGCTTAAAAAAGAAAAAGACGTCCAAAGGGAGGTGTAAGGGTTGGGGAAGGGATCCCCCAAAAAATAAGGGCGATGGGGGCAAATGCAACAGGGACAAATGAGTGTACGGGTCAGTCAACTGGTCCAACTGGGGCTGCGGGGGCGGGCGGTGGAGGGTGGGGGGGCGGGGGGAGGTCGAGGTGGGGAGAGTAGCGGATAGAAACAGTGCGCCAGGTGGAGCGTGAGGACCGAAACAGCCTGGCTTGGGGACATCTGGCAGAAAACTCCAGAAGGCCATTGTAAGTGGGGGGACAAGTGACGACGATCGACGCTAGGTTCGTGCCAATGACGGTGCCTCCGTATGGCTAGGGGGGGGGGGGGCTCGGAGTGTCGGGGTGAAGGGAACCGTCTCATGGTGACGAAAGTCTCACCTTGTTTCAGTGTCCGACAAAGGTCAAGATCAAACAAGAAGGCCCAGGGGGGGGAGAGGAAAGTAACGGGTTGTCGTTAGTTTTTGCAAAGGAAGGAGAAAAGACTGAGGACAAACACTCGTAGCTCAAACGAACAGAATTGGTGAGAGTCGGGGAAGGCGAAGCAAAGTATCAAAACAACAAGACGATCTGGGCGGAAGGATGACGGTAGGTAAGGCTTCGCTAACAGGGGGAAAAGCGTTTGGCATACTGACTGTTCCAACCAAAGCATGCTACTTCGTCACGGTGGCGCAAGAATCAAGAACACGTCTGAAATTCATGAGGAAGTGAAGAGGGGGATAAAAGCAGGCGTCAGAATAAAAAACCCAACCAGAGAAAACAGTCATCTCAGGAGGGTAACTCCGGGAAAACAAAAAAAAAACGAAAGGATAAATTGACAGATCCGCGGTCAGCCGGGAAAGGTGGGCCTTAAAAACCGACGTGTAAAAATCCGGAAAAAAAGTCTGATCGTGCGCTAGATTCCACTACCTTAGGAAAAGAGAGAACATCAAGAGGGGGAGGGAAGAGCTGGTCGTGAGAGGGAAAGGTGGGGTGTCATGGGGGGGCAAGGGTCATTGGCAGCAAAAACAGGAGTCAGAATTGGGCCTTGCGTGGGGGTTGTTGGAGGTGGAAATCGATGAGAGAGAAAAAGAGAGAATGAACTGAAAAACGAAAAGGAACCTGGGTAAGCGTGGGGGGGTGGCGGCGGGAGAAAAAGGGAATCTATCGAGACGCCATCATGGAGAACTGGAAGAGACGGGACAAAAATATAACTTAAATGGTATTTCTAAAAATTCAAAGCCGGCTTCACAGAGAGAGACATATCTCTGCCTGTACGGCGAGGGTTCAGAAAGTAATCTGAAGGAAAAAAGGGGAAAAAGAAATTTTTCGGTCAACGTAGAAAAAAACTACTTTAAGAGATCCTTAAAACGCAAGAAACAGGAGATTATATGAGCCGATAAGGGGGGAGGAAATAAAGTGACATCGGAAGTTTGGGGGGGGGGGGCCTGGCCATATCGTAAGAAAAAACTAAGCCGGAGTTTTTGGGTGGTTGAAGAAAGCGACTTGGAGTGAGAGCGAGAAAGAAAGAGGGGCGGACGCGGCGGGGGAAAAAGAAAACGGGGCTGTAAGGGAAGGAAACAATTTTGGGCAGGCAGGCCAGGGGGGAAGGTTCAAGGCGACTACACCTCAGGATACCCCTCCTCGGATAAATCAGGTGACAGGGGGAAGAGGGGGAACGCTCAAAGTCTCCGTGGGAGGGAAGCAAGAGGCACGATCAAGGAAGGGATGGGCGATCAATATCGAGAATTGACCAGCGGAAAAAGCCAAAGTCTCGTCTGATTGGGCCTGAGAGAGGGGGAGGCGAATACGAAAAGGACCGCATGAAGGGAAGTGAGGACCATCGACGGACAAGCGTGCAAGCAGGGATCAGAGATAAAAAACAAAAGTATGGAGGAAAAAGGGAAGGAAGGACTGTATGGAAGAATTTTGAAGGGCGAGTGGAAAGAAAACGGGAAAACGGTCCGATTAAAACGATGAAAAAATTCACCTCACGTGAAGGGTGAGTGGGCAAAAACATATACGAAAAAAGGTTCTGTTGGCGGTGAGAAAAGGGGGAAAGGAGTAAAGAGCCGTCAAGTGATCGCAACTGATCTGTCCGTCTCTCTTGTGAACCGGAGTGTCCCCAGAACACCCTTAGACAGGGACTCGATCCCAAGGGGCCCAATCAAGATGGCAAAGGAGGCAGGGAGGGGGATCAAGGGGGGATTTCTTCGTACATGACTAGGGAAGTTCAAAAAAAATGGTAAAAGAGGGGGGAACCGGGAGTGCAAAAAACGGAAAAGAGAGAGGAGTTAAATCTGCAAAAGTCAGTTAATAGCAAAGCAGGCGCAGGTGAAAAAAAAATTGACGATAGGTGAAGGCACCAGTGCAGGGGAGAAAAGCAAGAGAAAAACGGCCTGGGGGAGAGCTTATCTCCTCCGTGGGAGGCCGGAGGTCGTAAGTCAAAAGGGACGGGGAGGGATTAACTTGACCGGTTTCCCTTGATGACTGTCCAAAGAAGGGAATCCATCTGAGTGGGGGGGGACGAATGGGCGGTCTGGGGGAGACATCAAAAGGAATGTTCAAAACCACTCTAGGAAAGAAATTGCTCTGACCTGAATCGGGGAAGTGAATCAGTGATAGAAAGCACAACTAACGAAAAAAGGGGGGGTCCCGTCAAGTCGCTGAAGCAGATTCTTCAGAGCAGGGAATTAAACAAGAAGATTTTTTCACTAGCTAAAGGGAAAGACAACAAAAAAACAAGATGCAATGTCACTCCTTTTTAAGAACAAAGTTAAGAATGGAGACATTGCGCATTCTCATCAGATTGTCCCAAAAGACGTGAAAGAAGGGAGCTGTCTCAAACAAGACGGCTCAGATAAGGGGGGCGGAGGACAAGAGGGAGTAAAAAGCTATGTGAAATGATTCGAACGCCGTAGAAAGGCAAAACAAGGGGGGGGGGAGAGTGGGACGAAATTTCCACAGACGAGGGTGCAGGGGTTGAGAATCGTTGTTTTGGGGGAAAGGAGGGAAAAGAGGGGGGACTCCTGCTCGCTAAAAGGATGGTCATTTCAGGGACGTGTTCGATGCGCACTTGTGCGCAGTGAAAACATTGGGTTGGTGGGAAAGTCAAGATGAAGGCCAGGTCCAAGACAGATGAAAAACTCAACGAGCAGGAACGATCGTTTGGGGGGGGGGCTGTTGGGTCAACCGGCCTCTAAAAGAGAATCAATCTTGGGGTTTGAGAAACAGCGCAGGGTCATCAGAAAGGGCAGGAAAAAATAACGACAAAAGGACACTCAGGGAATAAGGAGACGCGGCCCGGACGACGCTAGGACGCGTGGTACTGACACAAAAAGGAAAAGGCAAAAACAACATCGGGAGTCCTGGAATACTAGGGGAGGGGAGAAGAAAGGCTGGCAGGAGTGAGAGCGAGGTGTTTGAGACCGCTGACAACTTGTACACACATGCGTTAACCACTGGCAATTAGGCGAGAAGGGGGGTAAACTCGAAAAAGGGGAAAAACCTGGATGGGGGTGGTGAGGAAAGGTAGAGGAAATGGGGGGAAAGGCATACTCCTTTTTGTCTAAGGTTGGGTCTTTGGCCTCTAGAGATCGAAGACGTCTAGGCCGGCTGATAGCATCTCGAAATCAACCTCAATGGTTTGCGAACGGTGTTGGGACTTGTATGTTGTTATCAGATCACTTCAGGGTGGAAATCGTGCCCCGTGCAACCCATAAAGAAATTTGAATTTCTAAGAACTCTGAAACATTTTTGGGGGGCAATTCAAAGAAAACGCCCCAGATAAGAGGGCGAGGGGAACGTTAATAGTAGGGAAAGCGGGGACGAAAAAGAAAAGCAAACCCCTCACAAACCTCCAGGTGACTCCAACAGCAGGGACAAATCAATGGAGGGGGAGGATCCAAAAAAAGAAACCTTATAAAAAAAAAGACGAGTAATATTCAATATCAAAATAAGCATGAGGGAAGAAAACCTGGTACACAGGCAGAGGTAAGGTCATACGGGGAAACGGAAATGGGACACAGCGAAGTACGTTTGTCTGAAAGGAAAAAAGCAGGTCCTGAGTAGCCACAAAATCCTGGGGGACAATCCGAGAAATCGTTCAAAGTGAAAAATGGGGGGGACTCAAACAAAAGCAAACTCTCTACTCCCACCACCACCAAGAGGTCTTCCAAGAGATAGGGTGAGAAAAATTTGAAAACAGTGTGATCCGAATCTAAGGCTGTAAGGGGGGGGCTATCTCGAACTTGCGAAAGAACCGGCAGTCGAAAGTGCCTGACGCGGGTCAACGGAGTTTTTGACTAGGGAAAAGGGGGGGGGGGGGGGCAGACGAAGCTTCAAGATAGGACAGGAGCATCGCCGTCGTGATGGTTCTGAATTTGAGGGAGGGAAGCCACTGACCAGGGGAACGCGGTTTGGACTCATTTGCGAGACAATTTTACTGGGCCGATTTCAAATACAACGGCAACGGCCAAACTCGCAAGAGGAGGTGGGGGGTAGGGGGAGACACCCCAAAAGAGGGACGTAAGCTTGCAACGGGGACACAATGCGGGCGGATCAAGGGCAATCGTGTAAACTTCGTAACGGCGTACGTAGATCTAGGAGATGCACGGACGCAACTCAAATTGGAGGAGAAGAAAAAGCCAACAGCCGATGGGTATCTTTCAGGGGAAAAAGAAGTCAACCTAATGAAAATGGGGGCAAGGTGAGAGGGCTTATCGAAAAACCTACTCGGGTGCATGGGAAAATGGTCACAGCAAGGCGAAGCACTAGTGTGGTATAACAAAAGGCGTGCAAATTGGGTTCCGGCACAAAGAAACTTGGTGTCAAAAGCGTAATTTTCAGAGAAAGTCTAGAATGGGATAGATTCGATTCAGGGGCACGTTTGGGGGGGGTCTTAAGTGGGCAAGAGACAAAGAAAAGGGAAGCTGTCGCTCACAAATCTACAAGGAATCTCGATTGGTGGGGAGGAAAGAAAAAATCGGGTCAAACCTCAAAAAAGGCTGGGATCGGACTATTATGTGGTGGGTAAACAGAAGGCAGCTGACAGGGGGAAAATGTTGTCAGCGGACGTGCCCACCACAAGTGATGAGAAGGCCCCCAGTGAGAAGAAAAAATGCATAAAACGTAACTTCCGGGAGAGCGCCAAAGAAATTGTCTTCAGAAGAGGGTCCAAAAAAAAAAGCGAAAAAAGTCTTCTTGTCTTGTAAAAGAGTACTTTCCAACTAAAGGGGTGTTCACACGGGCAGAAGGGGAAGAAAGGGAGATTCGAACGCTGGGAAGCAGGAAAGAGAAGAAATGGAGCGATTTGGTTGTTTTTACATTCCACTCGCAACGATAGACTCGAAAAGGCCATTCTGAGTTGAGGAACGGAAATGGAGGAAGTTCTGACTAGAACTGGTAAGAAATGCGTCATGACATTGCAGTGTAATTTGGGGGTCGGGGGGGGTGGCAGAGAAATACGAAAAAGCAAGACTCAGTTTAATTCAAAGGGCGCTATGCAGAGCAAGGGGTAAAAATGGAGTTGGGGGGGGGCGAAAGCGGGCTCAATGGGGAAGGCAATTCCTTTAAGAGGGGAACGTCAAATGTAACAGGGAGGTGGGATCAAAAGGGCACTGCGGGGATTCCTTCGCAGATCGGAGCCTGAAGGGGGAGAGTCTAAGTCAAATAAGGGGGGGGAAAAGGTAAAAAAGAGAGCAATGTTGTAAGGAAAAAACAGGAAAGGGATCTCAGTGAGAAAAACGACGGCCAACTGATATTAAGAAAGCGCCGTATGGAGTCTACCCTCGGCGGTGGGGGAAGTACTCGTCATTCTTGGAAAAAGAGTGTAGGGATCAACGCATAGTGAGTGAGCGAGAATCATCGGGGCGCAGCGCGTCCTTGGGAAACCGGTGCAGGAGGAAAGAGAATGTGGGAAGGAGGGCCATTGGGAAGCTATAAAAAAAGAATCAGGGCCTCAGAACCCGCTCATCGTTTACCAATTTGACTGGTTAAGTAATCATGACGCGCAAGGTCTCATTGGGATTGGCAGCGTGAACGAGAGAGGAAAGAATAGTTTGAGAGAGAGGGAAGAAGGGGAGACGAAAACAAAGCGGCACGGCCAAAAGTCCATAGAAAGGGGTGGAAGGAAAGAATCCCGTTATGAATTTACTAAACATCTGACCTAGGAAATGCCGTGGACGTTCTGACCGAGAGGCCGAACCCTTACGTTCCAAGAATCTACCTAAAAAAAAAAAAGGGGTCGGAGAGAAAGGAGAGATTCGGAGGTGAACGGGGAGATCGTCAGTGACGCTGCAAAAAAAGAAATCATCAAATCCAGTGTTTCTCAAGGAAGAAAAACGTATTGTGCAGTTTAATCGGGGGGACGAGAAGGGCGGTGTGAGCGGCTGTCCGTGGGAGCCGGAGCCGTTAGGACACTATCTTTGAAGGTCCGTAAAACGCAAACCAGAAAACCACTGAACTCAGGCCAAGGAACCGAAAAGTAAGGCACATATGTCGGAGGAAAGGGAGGTCCTGCAGGTCTACCATGAACCTGTCCAAAAATTTCCTAAGGCAAAATCTTGTTCTCTAATAAGAGTTTTCGGAAAAAACACTGGGGGTTACGAGGATGCTGCAGAGGATGGCTGTTCTCAAATCCGGAGCGGATCAACGAACTCCGCTCCGTTTCATAGGCCGGATAGCCAAAAACAGAAAGGAGGGGGAGACGTGAATCGAAAAATTTATCGGCTAGTGAGAGGAAGGTAGCCGTAAGTTCGAAGAGAGAACGTCATTGGACTGGACCGAAAACAAGGAGGGGCGAGTGGTACCTTACCAGTAGGTAGATGACTTCAAAGAGGAAAAAAGTAAGCCGCAAGGAGATGAGAGCGTGAGCCATTAATTTGGGGGAGATCACATTGTAAGTGGAACAAGGGGTACGCTGTCGTCCCTACAATGGACGTCGTTATACAATCTGCTAAAAAAAAAGGACAGGGGAACGGGGCGGACAGGAGCTCAAGCATTAATCAGGGATCTTTTTACAGATTGAAGGAAACTGTTCAAAGAAAAAAACTACCAAAGGGAGAATGGATGTGAATTAAAGTTCTCCAATGATAATGATAGACGAATATAGGAGAATGGCAGGCGTAAGAAGGAGGGGTGAATTGGGGGATAGCGAAACAACAACTGACAGTTTTTGGTAGCGATTGTCTGGTTGAGGAACAAGGCGAAAACGCGATTCCCGGGAGAAAAACGGAAGTTCCTCCTGACGTGCACAAATTTTGGGACTGAGGAGTCGAAGGAGTTCCCCGACAAATAGAAAAAACCCAGTGAAAGGAAAAAAAAGTGGGGTTCCAACGTCTTGAGAGGGAAAAGAAAGTCGAGCAGAAAGGCATATGGGGGGGTGCATTTGTTCGACTGGGGGAGGCGATGGACGTGGTCCAAACTGGGAGCCGTATGCAGGGGGGTTGGCAAATTCAGAAGGGCAACAAAAAGAAAGAAAGTCAGGCGCCGCACAGCAGGGGAGATAAGCGCGGACGTTTCGGGGGAAAAAGGCGTAATGTGCTTCGACAACCTTCCTCGCGAGCATATCGGGGTTGGGGGAAGCGCGGACCGAGGGCAAGATTCGTCAATCCGTACAACACTAAATAAAACTAGGAACGAACCTCTCGATACTTCAGTATTAAGACAGCAGGGAAAAGGAAGAGGTAAGCCACACACGGAGATTACTTAAAAAAAAAAGGCTGCCGCAGGTAAGGCTGGCGACCATCCTATTGATGGTAGAAAAGAAAAGGCGGTCCCTGATCGGCGTCAGAGTGTTGCGCCTCCGAGTTGAAATAAGGGGGGGGGAAAAAAACTCCACTTCATTTAAAAGGGGGATCCCTCAAAGCTAGACAAGAATCCAACAAGGGGACTTGTTGGCGGTAGGATATAGTCTGGGAGGCATAAGAAAACGCGTCAAAGCCGAGGGGAGCCCCGAACGAAAGGAACTCCGGACCTGCAAAGCCCCACTCCATAATTTAGGAACGCCGCGGGAACAGCCAGTTGGGGGGGGGAAGCAAAGTCAAATAACACTCGCTAACTAAGGGAAGCCAATTCTTTGTAAAACAGAAAAGAAAGGGCAAAAGACTCATTCGCCAACCTACAGGGGAGGAAATGTCAAAATTGGAGGTTCTTCTCTACGAGGGGAGAAAGAAAACCCGAAGGCGGGAAACGCGTCCAAGAAAGCTGCCACCGTGGGATATGAACACGCAGCGATCCTTGCACCGAATGAGAGTCCGCGTCCCTTGTTTACAAAAAGGCCGGGGGAAAAAAGGAGCAAAACAAAAATCGAAAAGCGCCGACAGACTGGCCCAATTCCGAAATGGACCGGCACTCGAAAAAACAAAAGAGTGAGAATCAAGGGGCAGTACCATTTGGGTACGAGGAGAAAAAGAAGGCGAAAATGGAGATTTGGGGGGGCGACTCGGCCTAACAGAAGAAAAGTCAAGTCCGGAAAAGTTAAGTCAAACGGGACAAGGACCTCATGCTGTCTTTATCAAAGGCAGGGGATGTATCTGGAATCAAAACGCCGTCGTGGATGGGTAAGTCTCCGGTTGCTTCACGGAGGCCTCCCAACGGGAACCAGCTACGCGGAGTGTTGGATAGAGGAAATTCTGGAACGGATTGAAAACGGGCGGAACGGAAGAAAAATACTCAAACGGTCAGAGGGGGCACAGGTTATTGGCTACCCACAAACCTCCGGAGAGGGGGGCCCGCGGAACAAAAGACACCATTAGGCGGGGGGGGGAAGTCCTGCAGGGTCAAACTAAGATCCGTAAGAAAGTCGATGCCGAGGAAAAAGTCGTCTAAGAATCAATCCGAACTCCAAAAAGATGGGGGGGGGGGGAAAATAGTGTCAAGCATGTGCACTAATTAGGGGGGGCGGACAGTTGGGGAAGTGAGGTTCCGCAGCAAAACCTCGAGCTATGCTGAAGTTGAAAGCATTTAATCAGAAGCTAAAGCCTCGGGTAGCCAGGAAAACAGCAAAAAAAGTTCCAGGCAATCCGGTGGGAAGTGACCACTCTCCGGTGACTCGTAAATAGAACAAACGAGTCGAGAGTACGGGACCTCGGGGCAGGTAGGGGTTGCAGCCGGAAACCGGGGGGAGGAAGGACATTCCTGCTCAAAAAAAAAAAAAAAACGAAGGTGTCCACAGGAGGGTGAGATAAAAGAGCGCATACGAAGAGGATTCCGGATTAGGGGGGAGGGCCAGCACTTTCTCGGGGGCATCCTGGAAACTGTCCACCCCCAGTCATGCTACACCCAGTGCGGCAGACCATAGGGGAGCCACTCGGAATTCCATCGTTCCGGGGGAGCGGGATCAAGCGGAAAGAAGTGAAAAACCCAAAGGAAAACAGGGGGAAGGGAGGAGTCGGAAATAAGTCCTAAAAGGAGGAATGGGTTGTAAAGCTAAGCTGAGTAGCATTGAATACGGTGGAAATTTCCGAAGCCAGCGAAGAATGCGAGGGGCAGAGATATTCCATCGAAAAGATCGTCAACGCGACAGACCTGAGGGTCTATACTTCAGACGTGTGGACTATCAAGGGGAGGTTCAAAATGGTTAGCAGGGCATGGGGAGGGGGTTTGGTGGTTGCGTGGAGCGCACAGAAAAGAGAAGACAAGGGGGGAATGGCACTTCGGTGCTACGAATCAGGGAGGCTAAGAAATGGTAACGGTGTCGGAGAGGGAGCAAAGGTATCTTACAGATAAGAAACGGTCGAGAGAACATGCCGGGATGGAGATGGGGGAAAGGGAAAGGAAAGGGCTAACCAAAGCCGGTTCACTATGCTAAAAAGATCGGCTAACGTTGCGCGTTAATTCAGATGACTCTTAAAAAAAGAGTAGCCATGTGTAGGGACAAAAATGGGAACGAGAGGAAACGTCAACAAATGGAGAAACACTTATAAAATAGAATAAGGGAAGTGTGGAGCGAAGCGGCGGGGTTTTGACTTCAAGCGGACAAAATAACCAGAGGTGGAGGGGAGAACGCAGAGTGAGGATCGCTGAAGAAGCGAAAATTCTGATAAAATTTTGAAGACCGGGAGGTAAGAAGAAAAAGATGTTGGCTTGAAGTGGAAGGAAAACGGGGAGGGAAAGACAATAACTCAAGCCAGCGAAGAGTGTGCCAGAGTGTACCGGGATGGCGTCAGTCTCAGTTCTAATCCGCAAAACTAAGCGACTTTAGTGGAAAGCAAGAGACGGGATACGAGAAGGCAAAAGACGAGGCACCGGGGACACGACGATAAAAAGGAACAGGCTCCGTTGGGATGAAAAGGACGCCCTCGGACCTCATGATTAGACGAAGGGGAAAAACTAAGGACGATCGAAACTTACGTCGCCAGAAAGCTCCTCAACACCAAAGGGGAAAAGAGAGAGAAGGAGGACTTTAAAGAAGGGTGCTTTCCGGGTCTGGGGGGAGAAAAGGTAACGAAAGTAGGAGATATACCCTTTTTGTGTTGGGTTTGGGGGTGGTGTGGGGG
>Ga0179591_1302198_pt1 | contig 25664 bp, 23 predicted proteins | sample CZOMad2_1_08_16f_FD_182891 | JGI IMG/M metagenome (GOLD analysis project Ga0179591, IMG submission 182891) | Vadose zone soil fungal communities from Angelo Coast Range Reserve, California, USA - CZOMad2_1_08_16fungal (PacBio error correction) | ecosystem: Environmental > Terrestrial > Soil >...
TGATGAGCAGGTTCTTCTATGGGGCAAAAGTAGATCCTTGAGGTACTGGGGGGCCTTTTACGGGGGAAGATTCTGGCCCGGCAGGAGGTCTTAAAAAAAGCGCGGCGAAGGGCTGCGATCGTCTGTATCAGAAAAAGTTCGAAGAACAGCCAAAGAGGGAGCAGGGGGCTCAAATTTCTTTAATCTGTTGGTCTAATCGGGTCAGAATAATCTTCCTTGATTTGCTGCTTGGAACCGAAAGGGGGGGGGAAAGAGGGACGCGAAGACCTGAACGAACACCGAGTTTTAATCTAAAATATCTTCCTTTCAGATGTTGCTGAAGTTCATCGTTCACGTATGGGCGAGCCTTACGCAAGCAGACTAGGCTTGCTACATAAAATGGGAAGAAAGAAAGGGAGAGCAAGGACCGATTGCGAAAAAAAGGAAAGACAAACCTTGAGGAGTAGAACTTTATTTTCGATGGGCAGCGGGGGAGGCAGGGGAAAAGGACGCAATACGAGGAGGTAGACGGATCTAGAATTTAAAGCTTCGAAAACGGGGTAATCTTCTTTGCTAGTCCCAAAGATCTCTCACAGCAAACAAGAGAGAATTAGTGAAAGTCTCAACGACTATGACATTCCCACCATCGATTAACCTACAAGACTCAAACTCAACAAGGAGAAAAAAGTTTGGGAGCTACTGACTTACCCATTGGTTGAAACAGAGAGATGATACCAAAAAAGGAGCCCACCAATAAGGAACACCAAGATATGACGGAAAGTGCAGTCCCTTCTCACGCACGAAGTGAGAGGCTAGGGATTATGTATGAAAGATAGTTTCGTGACTTTTTGAATCTTTTCTTCCGCCGATTTTGGGGAGGGACATGTTGACAAGATTTTTTCAACTCTACGCCGTGTGTTGGTCATTCTCAATCCGGGTTCAGCCTCTTTCGCAAGAATAACTTCGGCCAGGAGGGCATTTTTGCGTTGGGCTTTAATCTCTGTTTCCGGTGATGGAAGGGTTTCGCGCTCACGACGGCATCTTGGCCGTTTTCGTGAGCATGGCTAAATGTGCTTAATAGAATCTTCATGGGGGAAGAATTTCCCGAGAAAGTTATACGCTGCTAGGGGGTTCAAAAAGCCAGCCAAGGGACTCCGAAAGAAGACACTTGGTAGTAACCGGAGGGTGAGAGCAAAGTCTGCTCGGGCCTATATTCTCTCGTCTAGAGACGAGGCGGACGTTGTCATATGACTTCTAAAGCCTGCAGAAAGCATAGGCGCTCCCATATGGTTGGAAGAGGCTAGAGGTACACGACGCCGTGTAAAGTACGACAAATACCAGGCGTCTTAACGTAGAACCGCCTTCTACGGAAAACGACATTGGAGAAGGAAATTCAGGACTTGTGTGGACTCGAGAATAGAGGAGCTTTTCCTGACGACGCCGGAGAGTCGCATACCGAATGGAACTCAGATCGAGACCAAAGTCAAAAAACAAAGGAATCAGGACGAGAAGAGCCAACACGCTGCTAAAGAGGAGCTTGCATTGAGAGAATTGAGGCTTAGGTAGTGGCCGGCGCTAAATGGTTTCTCTAGGGGAGGCATGTACGGCAGCGACGATGGGTTCTGGCAAGGGTTAGGGGGATTAGTTATGGAGGATGACGTAGGCTGTTACGTTAGAGATGACCGGGGTGAAGGAGTAAAAAACTACGCAGTTGGGGGCAGCTCCTGGGGATTTGTCACCCGAAAAGAAAGAAAACTTCGGTGGCAAATTATTTTGGGAATGCGACTTAGACTTGAGAAATCTCTCACGGGGACAACGTCCAATATACGTTGAGTTGATTTCCCGGGTTAAGACGCGCTCTCTATGGTGATGGGTAGGAAGATTGGGCGCTTGACAGTGAATAGCGAGGGTAAGTGGGCTCGGCCCTTATGGGAAGATTTACATTGTTAGTTGGTACTTACGGATGATCTACAATGGAAGAAAATCTAAAAGTTCAGAGAAAAGAAACGACGTAACTGTCGTTAAATCTCTCGGCTGACAGGATCAAAAACGTCTGGAAACGGGACTACAAGCTGAAGGGTAGTAAAGCAACTCGGGGGTTTGGAAGGGGGGCCTGGCACTATACCGAGGTAAGGCTTTCGTCGGGTTTATGCTAAAAGGGGGTGAAAGAAATATGAACTAGAAGAGGGGGAGGGCGAAATGAATAGTTGTCATGTGAGGGGTCAAAAGTGGGAAGCGTGGCTTTCGGAACTTTATCTCCAGGAGCTAGATCTGAAACTCTTACTGACTAACTGATCTCGATCTACGAACACGCTCGAGGCACTCACGAGGAGGGATCTTGCATACGAAGTGGCGGGTTGTATCGCTTACGGGAGCGGGGTTCTATGCGGTAGGATTGTCAGAAGGAACTAAAAAACGTCTCTCGTCCCACCGAGAGTGCGTTGACGAGAAATAAATGGTGGAAAGGGCTTCAAAAGGGAAGGGGTCTCAGCGAAGAAAGCCCTTTGTCTCAACGGCCGTTTTAGTCGAATATCCGGGGGTGTAAAAGAACTGGACGAGGAAGGGATGCACTACCGCTTTTGAGAGCCTGAAAAGTAGCGGTATTGAACACTCACCTAACAAAAGAAACCTGGGAAAAACGCAAAGAACACACGAACCGCAACCCAACACTAGCCCCGCAAATTTTGTAGTCGCACCCCCACAATGTCAAGAGGGAAGGGGTGATAACGCGAATTCCGCCAAAAGGAAAAAGGGAAAATATCGCCTCTAGCGGGGGAGTTGGGTTTTGAAAGGTGGGGGGGAGGGCAGCGAGTCTAAGTAAAAAGGAGGGAAAGGGGTGCGTCGTCTCGTGCTCAAAGGACTAATCGCAGGAGCGCAAAAATACGTTACAGAGGGGTGGTGGGTCAGTCTTTAGGAGGGGGGCTATTTAAACAGGGAAATGGTCCAGTCAGTAGATCTTGAGTTGGTAAGGGGCTAAAAAAATTCAGTGTCAAGAGGGGCTGGGACACATGTCCAGATTCGCTGGACCCCACAGAAACAAAAAGGCGTCTAGCTAATGTTCTCAGGGGGGAAAAAAAATTCCAGTATGATAGTGTCAAAGAGAGAACTATCCAGTTTCAGGATGAGAGAAGGGGGAGGGGATTCATGTGGAAGTAAAATCAACGAAAGGGTTTCATTCCTTGTGAGGAGGGGTAAATGTCGGAAGATTTGAAAATTTTAGCCAACATTGCGGTAAAATGGGTGGAAAGAAAAAAAGAACCTTCAATCCCGTACACAACAAAAAGCATACACCTAGTGCTATAGTAGAAAGAAAGGATCTTAGGTTTGGGGATTGAGATATCCTCAAGAAGACAACAAAAAGGGGATTAAAGGGGGGAGAAAAAGAGGAGACTGAAGGACACGCGGCGGCTCTCTTCGATAGAGGATTCCATTGATGACGGGGTCAGGGGGGGAGGAGGAAACTGGGGGAGGATGCATCATAGGATTCAGGTGAGCCGTTTCAGACACGATCCTTCAAATTGACTTCAAAAAAGGGCTACTTCCTAAAAGAGAGGAAAAGCGAGGGGGACCGGAAGTTGGTTTCACTTCAAGGGTGATCCAGTCACTAGAAAAACATCCACGGGGGAGGGATTTCGACAAGGAACGAAGATTACACCAACGAAAAAACTTTCTCATGAGTTGAGGTAGCTTCTAAAAGACTCCTGGCGTTGGAATATCCTGGGAAAGAGAGAGACCGACCGGGGACTAAAAAAGGAGCTGAATAGTCGGTTACTACAGCAAAAAAGACTCACACAAACTGAAGGGCGTCACGATTGTACTGGGGAAGGGAGGGGAATCGAGACTAAGATACGTAGAAAGTTGAGAGTGAAGATGAAAGCAAGCAAATGCGCGAAGATTAGAAAGAAAGGGGTTCGGGGGATGCGGACGTGGTAAACGGTGATAAGCGGTGAAATGGTGTGTTTCAAACAGAAATGGTGCGGGGGGGGGTACTTAGTTCAGTGTATTGTCGGTTGTTAGGGGGAGGATTTTCAAGTGGTGCTGGAAGGTTTTACAGAGCTAGGAAAGGAGGGAATCGAAGAGCTTTAACCTCAGGATCTAATGCGCCAAAGGGGAAAACACCTTATAGAAGATACAGAACAATCGCAAAAACGGAGAGGAGCCTTTTCGAGCACGAGCAGGAAACAAGTAAAAACAAGAAATATCTGAACTCCCTCAGTCAGGACTAGAAATAAAGGTAGAGAATGGCCAGCATCAGCCCTACGAATAATAGGGAAAACTAAAGGTATGGCCCGGGGGTTCCTTGAAAGCAGTATATCTGGTACTTTATTGAGTAAGAAGACGTTAGGAGGGTGCGCTTAGAATAACTGGAAATAAGAGAAGGAGCGAGCACGGCTGTGAGAATGTTGATAATTGAGATCTGATTATTTAACAACCCGATAGTACCCCTGAAGACCATTATAGGGAAAGAGGGATATTCACCGATTGACCAGACAACTAAGGAGAGAGGTGAGGAAAGGCCTAATCAGTCCAAAAGACAAACTCGACGCTTGAAGAGCATCCCATTAAAGAGGGTAGCAAGTCCATCCCTGGGTCAGGAAGCAGAGAGCTCCTCGGTAGTGGGAATGGAGTATAGGGAGGACTTTTATGTCAAGAATCGGATTTCCTTGGATATCATCAAAACAAGGATAACTCCAGGGAGGGGGAAAGGGGGAGGGAAGGGGCTATCGGGGGAAAAAAGAGGTTGACGAACATCAAGGAAAGAACAGATCTAGGAACCAAAATCCCCACCTAATTAAAGGGGTGGAGGGCGGCGTGAATTTCCATTCGCATCAAAAGGAGAAAACGTAAAAAAAGGGGGAGATACCCCGGTTTTGAAAGAGGCCCGACCAGAGGGAGGGGAAGGAAGAGGCTGATGAAAGAACCTCCGTCATAAGCTAAACTTAAAGGAAAAGGCGATCGGTTCCCTAACATCTGAGGCAATCCCCGTCTCAGAAAAAGACAGAGGGGGAGAAGCGACCGCACCCGACGGCAAGGAATCTCGCAATGCCATACCTCAAAGCGCCTGTGGCGCGCGGTCTCATCTGAAGGGGGAGGGTGTAGAAATTGTTCGAGAGCAAAGAAGACTACGGGCTTAGCGATTAGTTCTGGAATATCTAAGAAAATTGCCAAAAAGTGGGTGTAAAATCCCAATCTTCTTGTTGGGAGACTTCAAAATGTACTGGTGAGGGGGGATCGGAGGAAAGGGAAGGGGGATTGTGTGAAGAGGGGACACGAAGTGATAGTGTTTCTATGGGAATGAGGGGGGAGAAAACTACTTGGAAAGCCTCAAGGAGGATGAGGAATTCTATGGTCACTTATTCTCAGGGAAGAAAAAGGAGGAGAGAAGGTCTGAATAATGAAGGGATCGGGACGACCTAGGGAAGGGGGGGGAGACCTTAGAGTACAATTGTATGTTCAGGGAAGCTTGCTGCAAGGGATCACGAAGATAATCGATATCTTATAATAGGAGGGGAGGGGGAAGAGGAAGCGAGAAGAGGAAACCAAGAAAAACGCAAAAGGGAGCAGGTGCCGTCTTTGTAAGAAAGAAACACCTAAAAACGTAAAAACACTGCTTAGGAGAAAGACTACTGAGGAGGGCGAGGGGAGAGAGAGGGGAACAGATCTTAAAAGGGGAGAAGAATTAAGACAACGTACCGTAGATAACAGGGCTCTTCCCCATATAACCAAAAACTCCTATTAAAGAAGAATAAAAGCGGAAAAAGGAGAGGCGAACAACAACAAAAATGCGGAGTAGATAAGAGTATCCTTCTTTAAGGAAGATTATAGTGGGTCTGTTGGCGTCCTCGTAGGGGGGTTGAGAAGGAAAGGAGCTTTTTTCTAGGACGTGTTGTTCAGGAAGAAAGTCTTGGGCGAGGAGAAAACAAGCCGCTCTGCGCAGAGGGGGCTTGTCAGTTGGAGTAGAGCGGTTGCCGTCTGAAGTATTTGGTTCAAGGATCAGAAAACGGGGAGAGGGAGCTCAGCGGGTTTCTTCAGAAGAGAAAAAAACGCCGATGGAATTTCAACGGCCCATATAGGAACACGCGTGTAGGCTTCTAATTTCACAACCGGAAGGGACGCGAAAAGAAGTGGACTTTGGGAAATAAGGGAGAGGAAATATATTGAATTCTACCTTATCGCGGACTAGTCTACAGAGACTAGTGACAAGGGGACAAAAGAGACCACCCCTAAGGAGAAAAGGGGGGGAAAGAAGAAAGAAAAAAAGACAACTACCTCAAAAGGGGGTGAAAAGGCGAAAAAACCGGAAGGTCAATGAGAAAATATCGACAAAGAAAAAAATGGTAAACATTTGATTTACGATAGAAAAAAGGGTCTGGTCAGCAAGGGAAAAAGCATCACCGGAGTAGTCGGGGAAGATGACCCGCATCTCGACCAATCAAGTTCATGAACAAATGGAGAGAAGCTTTGAAGTCAAAACTGCTCATCATCATGAAGTAGATCGTAAGGTCAAGGGGAAATCTAAGGACCGGGGGGTTCTCGCTTCTGGACCTGGGGCCTGACTATGGGGAAGCCAACCAATGCAGGAAGGGGGGATGACTTAATTGGCTGAATCAGGAGAAAATTCTAACCGAAACGGGGGAAAGCTTGGAAAAAGGTTGGATTAGGAGAGGTTTTGTTGACAAGGATGATGCGACTAAAAAGGGGTCGGAAGAGGCCGGGGAAAGGAAAGAGAAAGCTTCGGTGGGTATTGAGACTTGAGGGATTCGGAAGATCTCTAAGAGTGTGATGGTCAAACGGGGTTGCGAGAAATAAAAAGAAGGAAGGTTTTCGCTGGATCTGTCGGGCGTGGGGACTGGGGAGGTTTCTTTCGGATGATCTACAAGAAGCGACTCTTCAGGTCCTAAAGGGTGATCAACGGTCTAAGCGTACATGGTTAGATTCCTTTCAAGAGGGATAAAAAAAGGATGTAGGGGGGAAAGGCACGAGAGAGTCTGATCGTGTTCTTAGGTCTCGACCTGGTTACCTCTTGTAGCGGAGGGAGGGTGAATGACTAAGGTTCAGGTCCGCGTAAATGAAAATGGGATGAGGGGGAAATGAGGGGGGGTCACAGGAAAGAGGGAAAGGGGGGAGTTCCCATTGGAGTGGTGGTCTCCAGAACTGGATCAATTATCGTTAGAGACTACACTTACATGCCAGAGTCGGGAGCCCTGGAAAAGAAAGAAAATAAGAAATCAGGGCATCAGATCTCATTAATTTGGAAAAACTTGTGGTACGGAGGAGGATTGCGGCGTAAGAGGTCTTAATTCTCGTAACAACCTCTCTCGTCCGGCACTGGACGGAGGGGGGGATGACTGAATCACGGTGTTGTTTACCTCTTAGGCTTTCAGACTCTGATAGAGGCCCCGTTATTTCAGAAGATTAGAGAGAAGGTGGGCGGAAGAATACGTATCGAAGGAAATGCGAAAAAGCTGTCGAGCCGAGCATTGATGCTCGAAAACACGCACCTAAGCAAACAGAAAATGAGACAAACTAGGAAAAAAAAGAGAAAAAGAAAGGCAACAAGTCAAAAGTTTTTAGTCGCCCACCACCTTTTACAACGGTGAAAAATGAGGAAGAGAAAGGGACGACCGAGGCGAATCTAAGAGAAAAGGAAGAGCGACGTTTGGGGGGGGGAAGGCCGTGGGCTTCACTAGGGAAAATCCAACTTCTTATTTTACCTCTAAGAGGGCACTGAGGAAAAGAAATGAATCACTAACGGCAGTAGGAATTGTGCGGACGGGAAGGGGGTTATCGTTGATAGTGGGGAACCTAATCATTCCGTCGTAGAACGGGGGGGGCGGATCCTGGATCTGGGCAGCTTGCCTGTGGAGAAAGAGGGCTTGACTTTGGCCAGGAGAAGGAGTTGAACAGAAACGAACTCAGGCGCTCAGGAACGTTGTCCGAAAGGGGGTTTTGGGGGATAATTACAGGAAAAATAACGAGCAAGCGAAGAAAATCATATTAGAGTAGAGATTGAGGAGGGGGAAATTGTACCAACGTAAAAGGGCCACATCAGAGGTGAAAGAACGTTGGGGGGGGGGTCATTGTGATCATTCTTTTAGAAATGCGCAAAGGGGGGGGGGACGTTTAAAGGAAATGTGTCAATCCTCAGCAACAATTTCAGCAATAAAAAAGACCAAGGATGTCCAAACCGTCAACCATAAAAAGGGAGCAATAACTAGGAAAAGAGCAGGGGAAGGATAAGACTCGCAAAAAAAACCAACGGGCGAGAAAGATAAGAGGATCCTCCTCGCCCTCCATTATAGGTGATAGGGGAATGACTGGGGGACAATTGGAGGGGAAAAAAAAGTGTTACTTATTATTGACATTCAAAATCAGTCAATTCCTTTACGACAATGGGGGGGGGGGGGGGTGTCAGTTTTCGACGGCCCACGGGTAAGGGGGGGGTGGAAGGTGGGGGTGGGAAAAAAGATGAAAAGGGGAAAAGGTAAGCCACGGTAGGACGACACCTGATTCGCTCATGTGGGTGGGAAATTCTAGTAAAAGGAGAAATTCACTGGCCGGTAGTGAGAAGCAGAAGAGTTGGAAAGAAGGAGAGTCATTACTCTGATACAAGAAGCCAAAAAGCTTTAAAGGTCGGGAAAAAAAGAAATTAAATTTTCGTACAGAGCGAAAACAAGGGGGAGAAGGGACTTCCTGCAAAGACGCCAAATGTCTACGAACGTAATTTGTCGGGCGCTAAAAACCACTCAACTACTCAAGAAAAACTCCGTTAGGTTTCTTAAGGAAAGAAGGCAGCAAAAAGGAGGGGGAAGTCGAAGTCGCGAAGAATTAAAACTTCTGACCACAAAAAAACAGCTATAAGATCCAGAGGGTGGAATGATTCTCAGAGAAGGAGAAAAGGGGCCGGGGCACTTGGGGGGTAGCCTCAATTTTTATGGGTGCGTTTCTTTGAGGGAGGTTGAGGGCTATATTTCGTGGCGTGGATTAAGGTGCGTGGGGGACAGAGAGAGACGGGAGGAAAGGAGAAAAGAAGAAGTCGTTAAGCGAGAGCTACAGGCCCCACCGTATTATATATTACCGGAATCGGCCCTAAAAAAAAGGTACTGAGGTAGAGGAAAGGATAAATTTAAACCCCGAAACAGTAAGAGGAAAAGACGAAATAAGGGGGGTTCCGTACGATATTACTAAGGTAAAAAATCCGCTCATAACCGGAAAAACTAGCACTCACTATGCCAGTGGGGAAAGGGAAAAAGAAGGAGATCGTCAGTATGGAGAAGAGGAAGAGGTACTTCCATTGGACGCAGATGGGTCCTATTAAATCAGTCAATTATCACCGAAGAGAAAGAAAAGATTCCCCGGATATCAGCGTGTCGATTGACGTGACAAACAGAGGGAGGGGATTGACAAGCCGATGGAAGCGGAAAAAAAACTCGTACAACAGGAGAACAAGAGAGAGACGCCTTCTCGAGAGTGACAGGAAGAGGAGCCTTAACACACGTCACGTTCTGTAGTCACAATAACCCTTAAAGGGAAGCCGGGTTTCCAAAGACGATCTTCCAGACGAGAGAGAGGTCAGGAAGAGATTTCTGATAGTGAGGGGGGCGAGTCATAATCGTCATCTAAAAACCTGGAAAATTCAAGAAAGAAGAAGAAGAGAAAGAAGCGCCTTAGAGTCGAAGGATGTCCATCTTCTTCAAGAAATAATCGCACAGTCAACACCAAAAGGAAAGACACCTAATTAAGGGGGGGAAGTTCAGAGATGACTTCATCAAGAAAAGGGTAAAAGGAGAAAGTAAAGTGTTAGGACAAGTGTTTGGGAAAGAATAAAAAGTCTGCCACACTCTACGACTGTAGAACTCGGGATATCATGGTATTGAGCCAGAAAAAAAAAGAAGACCTCGACCAATAGCTCGGGTGAAAACATCGGGGTGAAGGCGACCTTCGTAGACGATATAACCCCATTTCTACATCTCGGCAAAGACCGCATAAATGAAGAACATAGCAAAGCTGATGGGGGCTAGCTGGCTCGACGTGTACAGCAGTGTTGGTCTGAGAAAGGGGAGAAAGAGAGGGGGGGAGAGACTCTAGAGAAGAAAGGGGTCGAAAAGCTGCTAGATCGCTCCATGGTTTAATCATGTCCCAATAAACGAAGCTGCTCGAATTAATCTAAAGGTCGACGGAAAGGGTTAAGGGGAGGGGGAGAAGTTGGAAACTTCGTGCGTGTACTAGGGATACTATCATCGAATTACCCGCTTTGGTTCTCAGAAGCTGTAGAGGGGTTTATGAAGAGGAAAGGGGACAAGTCTCTGGTTACAGGCGTAATAAGTGGTCGAGAAGCAATAATACTCCGACAGGCTGTCGCGTCAAATTCTGGACACTTGTATTTAAGAGTAAAAAGAGAAAGGCCGACCAATAAGCCACTGGAGGGGAATCGTGTCATGAGTAAATAGAACTGACAAAAAGGAACTGTCAGCACTCCACAAATCCCACAAAGCCGAGATGAGGGGGAAAGAAGTGAAGAAGACAGAACTCAACAACAAGGAGAGAAAAAATCAACTCCACAGGACTTCTAAGTTGGATGAAAGAACAACGAGGGGGGGTGACAAGAATGAATGAACACACTGTGATCTTACAATGTATCCCAAAGAAAACTGGAGAGAAAAGGTAGGGTGAAGCAGCCCTTCTCAGAAAAGGATCGATATAACAAAGATAGGAAAGATGGAGAGAGGGGTTAGTGAGAAGGATACCAGGGTCGCCGAGGGGGTATAAAGAATGGGTCTAGCTTGTTTTCTCTAAGCCGTGGTCAGGCGCAACCCGGTTTCAGAAGACGGGGAGGGGAGGAAAAAAATAAAATCGAGTGCGCCAGAGTAGGGGAGTTTTGCGTTGTAGTTAATCTCTGGTTTGAATTTTAAAAATCTTCTTTGGTGGGCGGAGAAGAATGATAGACGTGGTGCTGGGTGGGAGGGGAAAAGAGGGGAGCTGTCATTTTCAAAATCCCTTCAGTCTAGAAGGGGGAAAAAGGATCCAGTTAATAGGGATACGCGTAATCCAAAGAAGGTGCCGTGTACTCGAAATACCCATGTAAGCTACTAGCGCGTCAGTTTGAAAATGGAGGCTTATATTGCGGGCTACAAAAGCACTTTAGGCCACGAAAAATTAGACGAGGAAAGAAGCGAAGAGGGTGAAAGAGGACGTAATACAAGAACTGCAGGGCTCGGGATGACGTGACCCACGTGAGTTGACAACTCAACATCAAGTCGGGAGGGGAGAGGGGAGCGCAGACCACTCGTTCACGTCAACCGCCTTCGAAGAAGAAGAAAGAAAGGGGGGAGCACAGTTCAGGCAGCTGGTGGGGGAAGTCGAAAGAGGTTAACAAAATATTTTCATGGGAAAAACGCCTTAGAGGGGAGAAAGGGGGGCCGCTAAAGGTCAAACGGCAGTGCACAAATGGGAGGAGAAGAAAAGAAAAACGCGGAGATTGCATGGCGCGGCAGGGCGTCTTTGCCGATCTTGTTCTAGAATGCGAGGAATTTAGTCGGGCCAGAATATTCTGTCAGGGGGTTAGCTGCGGGTAATCTCGTAGGGAAAGCGGAACTTGAGAGAATCTTCTTTTGGGTCATGCCGGGTTGGAAAAAGGCCTTTAACTGGTCTCGAGTTGTTTATTGAGGCTCGAGAGGTAAAGAGGTTAGGAAAAGGTAAAAAGCGACCTGACAAGCTACGTGTGGATTCTAGGGAGGGTGTATTAGCGGGGAGATAGATGCGTTCCGTCTTGCTCAGAAGGGAATGAAAGGAGACTGACTCGAATGGGGGAGAAGGCTCTTCTTGATTTGCGAATTTTAACGGGTCGGCTTATTATAGAAAAAACGCTGTCAGGACGGAGGAAGAAGAAGGAAGGGTATCAGAATTGGTATGACACGCCTTGACACAAAAAAAAAAAAAAACCAAAAAAAAAAAAAAAAAAAAAAAAACAAAGAAAAAAAAAAAACCCACAAACCCACAAAGGGGAAGAATCAGCGCCAGACACCCAAACAATCCAAAAAAACAAAAAAAAAAAATCTTCGGGGGAAGAGAAGCTTACCTCTGTCTTTTCTCAGTAGAGTGGAGCTGTGGGCTTCAGGCTCTGCCGAAAAGAAAGACCTCTTTCAAGGAGGCTTTGATTCTCTGGCTTTCCTGGACTCTTACTCACTTTAGAAGGGGAAGAAAGGATATGGAAAAGATTCGATTATTCCCAGGGTGGGGAGTCATGGATTCCCAACTCTGAGAACAGTCTCTCTACTACTCTAAAGCCTAAGACCTATCAAAACCTACAACTCTCTAAAAGGGAAAATTGAAAAGGGAAAGGAAGTAGGGCTTCTCACGGCAAGGCGTGTGTATCCTTCTTAAATGAGTGAACTGTGTCTTAGGTATGTTGACCCACCTAAATGAAAAGGGAAGAAAATTCCACAAGGGGAGTGGGTTAGGATGGGAGTTTGGTTTTGACCTGGGTCTGATTAATGATAGCACAATTCAGTCCCGTGGTTTGTTGCTGAACTTCACGGGTAGGAGAGGGAAGTTCAGTAGGACGCTCAATCTACGTGCCTGTAGAAGAGCTAGGACAGAAAGAAGAGAGAGATCAAGCAATAAGCCCCAAAGCAAATAAGCGGCGCAAATCAAGACACTCACTAGCACCATAGACCAACACAATTGGCCACCACCATTAACAGAAGTGATCACTTCGGATACGTCAAACGCTAAAAAGAAGTCAAATGAGGTACTACTGGCTATCGCGTGCGTGGGGGGAGAGACGTTGGGGGCTATTCAAGGACGAGACAGGCTTAATTTTTCTTTAGGGAACAATTTACGCCTGGAATGAAAGAGGGGGGACTCCTAATAGTGGAGGCCGTGTTTTTAGGAATAGCTTGGGAAAAGTGGAAAAAAGACCAAGTCACGGGGTCTTAGACAGGGGGCGTCGGGGCTGCCGGCGAGGGGTGAAGACTAGTGGGTTACCTATCGAGAGTCTACAAATGGGAAAGGAGAGAAGCCACCGCGCGACAGCTGTGGGGTAAGGCCTTTGGGGGTGGGACTGACGGCATTGGGGACCATAACTGGGAAAAGCCCGGGAAATAGGAAGTCTTATGTATGGGAAAATGGAAGAGAAGTCAATCCGTTAAAAAACCGAAGAGGGTTTCTATTACGGTGGACTTTAATGTGGGACGCAGAGGGTTCCGTCTCGCCGGCCATTGAAAGGAAGGGAAATTGGGGTAAATCTCCTTCAAAAGGTTTCCTGCACGAAATCAACCAAAAAACAAAAAAAATCAAATGGGAGGGAAGCGAGACTCGTTAAGGAATAGTATAAAACACAGGTAGAAGGGAAATATAGAGATCTTCTCTCGGAAAAGTCTAGGGGGCTAAGGGGGGGGTGGAACGGTGTCTTGAGCGTCCCCCGGGAGATGGAAAAAGGGGAATAGGAAATTTCAATTGAGAAAATCACGGCAAATCGCAGACCATTCCAGCACTCCATCTCAGAAAAGGAGGGGAGGTGTGTTACGGGGGGGGGAAGTCGCCCGGCCAATCACTTAAGAAGGAAAGGGGGGGCTCCTTGAAAACGGGCAGGAGAGAGGGGACCTCGTTCGCCATATATTATTCCTCTTAGGGGGGGAAATTATAAAAGCTAGAGAGGAAGGTGAGGGAGTCTGGGAAGCTCGTGGGCAAGGTGTCGAAAGAAGGCGTAGGACAACGGACCAAAGGGGAAGTGCGAACGTCCGCCCTACACCAAAGGGTAGTAGGGGGTGTGAACCAACCGCGAGAAGATGGGTAACAACAAGCCAAGTACGGATAGAGGAGAAAGGGTCGAAATGGACAAGGGCAGACACGAGCCGAAGAAAGGAACCTCATGGGTCGCTATCAGAATTAAAAGAGGAAATCAAAACTCCACAAAAATCTAGAATAGAGCTTAAAAAAGGGAATTTCGAGAGATATCATTAGAAAGTGTCGAGGGGGCAAAATGTTTTGGAAGGGACCCAGTGCTTTTTTCTTGGGAGGGGGTGCGGGGTGCTGTGGTGCTTATGTGGGTGCGTGGGTTCTTTGTTGCTTGTGGGCTTGGTTGATGTGGAGGTTCTCAGGTCGAAACAAGGAAGCGAGGGGGAGGGAGGGTCAGAAGGGAAGGGCCCATATATAAAACAGACGAGTGAAGAGAAAAGGGAAGGGCCTTTTCGAGAGCAAAGAAAGAGGAAAACACACAGACAGGGAACTCAGACTCCATGAACTATAAGGGTTATAGAAGGAAAAAGAGGAAGATTACGAAGGGAGAAACCTATCCCAGCGAATGAATGGGGAGAATAGGGGAGGAGGACATTGAATAAAAAGGGAGGAGTTTGGGAGGTTTAGCCGTATGTGTTCAGGGGAAGGTATTCGAGAAGAAGTTCAACAGACGCACGGTCGACAGGAAAAAGCGTAAAACATTTGAAATTCAACACGGATGGACGTGACCCTCTAGGGAGGACAGACAAAAAGTCAATTTCAATTAAACCTACACAGGGAGGCCAAATAACAGAAAAAAGAGTCTTCCAGAGGGAGACAGGCTAACCGATCACACAGCAGGTATCTTTGGAAAGATAGAATCCATCAGACAAGAGGGGTCCGTCCTTGGCAACAAAAGCAGTCACCGAAGAGCTCAATAGAAAAGGGACGGGGAAAAAGAGTATAAATGTGGGTGATGATCAGGAAAGCGCTCCGGTAGATCATCCCGAAAATAAAACTAAAACAGACGAGACAGAATAATATCAGAGAACGAGAAGGAAGGCTCTGACAAGAAACTTTCAGAATATAAACACCAGTCTATGAGAAAGAAAAAAAGGAAATAATCCAACAGAGGAGATGTGAAACAAAGGGCCTTTACTAACATCTGGAAAAGACTTTCTGACAAGAAGTCACACCGTTGACAAGAAGGGAGAAAAAACTAGTAAGAGTAGCAGGGGAGAGAATTTTATTACACTCACCTTCCCTCCGTAAAGTAGGGGCCCATAACGTAGATAGGGGAAAAAACTGGGGTTCCCCCTAAGTCAACCAAAGAAGAAAACAAGGTTTACATCCAGCGCCACGACCTAAAAGGCCGCGAACAGGAGAACAGGATGATGAACTCAATTCCAATAAGGAGATAATCACGTTAGGGGGGGGGGGGATGAGGGGGACAAGGAGAACTCATGAACAGAAGGACAAGTCTTGAAAAGCGAAAGAGAACTATCTCTTACGGCTAAAATACCAAAAAAGGAAAAAGGGGGAGGCGAAAAAGATGATCTACGAAGGCGGGGTTAGAGAAGTTAACCTGAGGGGTGATAGACGGGAACGAAATGGGGCACTTAGTCAGGGGGAGCACTATTGGATCGCCCTGTAAGACGTATGAAGGAGGGGCAGGATGCATAGGGAAGAGTAGTCATTTAAGATTCTACAGGCTTATCAAGTTTTCAGTCTGAAGCGAGAAGGAAAGACCTTTCAAAAAACGTAGGGAGTACAAGGTAGGTTTATATAAATTCCTGCTGAGAAGAAAAAACCTAGGCGATGAAGGAGGGGTAGACTGTCTAGGGAAAAGGGGAGAGAGGGAGTGGGGCGACGTCCAATAGAACATAGCCAAAGATAACACACTCTAATCAAAAGTTATGCGAGACAAAAGAAGAGCAAGCAGGAGAGGGTTCCTACAAAAGAAAAGAGACAAAAAGCTTGACGCAGAAAAAATTGGGGACGCAGACTATTGAGGAACCCGGGTATTAAAAAGGGGCGTGAAAGGGCTCTGGGGCAAAAAGGAGAAAACCATCCCTAGGAAATACGCATGACCAGCTTATAAAAGAAAGTTCATTCAAACAACAAAGGAGTAGGGGGGTCCTTTGACTGTTAGGTACAAAGTACCTTGTAGAGTGAGGACCTAGGAGGGGGGGGCCATGGGGACCTAGTTCTCTACGGAAGTGGGGGGGGAATCTCATCCCGTTTCAGCCTCTTGCGTTCTCCCCAAACTCGTATAAGGAAAGGGGGGGAGTTGGGGATCCCGCGGTTGTGTAAGGTCTGAGTCTGGGGTGCGAGGAAGACTTGAGGCGCTAGAGGGGGTGTTTGGTCTACTGGCGTACGTCTCAATCCGAGGCATGGCTACAAGGGGGGGAATATATAACATTGACTCTATTTACGAGTAGGGGAGACAGCGTCCGGAGCGAACTGGGATAATAAGACGTGAGAAAAATTTCAAGAAAGGGATTGAGGGAGAACATGTGAGTACGTCTCTTCGGACCGACGGACAATCCTCGTCTGAGGACTTCAAAAAAAAAAAAAGAAACGATCGGCTACTGTCCCACGAGGTGAATACACTTAGGCCCCGACTTCACCGCATGTTGGAAGAAGAAAATAAGGAAACGACCTTCTCACCTTCCTTCTCATAAAAACAAACCAAAAAAACAAAACAACAAAAAGAAAAAAAAAAAAACAACCAACCCAACCCCCCCCAAACCAAGAAAAAAAAAAGAAACCAAAAAGAAAAAAGTTTCATGCTCCTTTTTTTTACTCGAAGGCTGAAGAGTCGACGCAGTTTCCGCCGTCTTACTCCGGGGCGTACCTAGGGGACGTTAGATGCTCTACAACTTCACTTAAGACGAAAAAAGGGGAAAGATGGTCGGGAACCGCTCATCATCCTCGCGGTCAGGGGGGGGTAATGGAAGGAATGTACTGACGGTGAAGTGGAACGCTAGCTTGTCGGAACGGTTAGATAGGAAGACTGGGGAGGGGAGGAGGATGTCGCCCAGATCTTCTTATCCAGGTCTACTGGAAGGAGCTGTTGTCAAACCATTTTCAGCTGAAGAGACCGCGGGGAGGCTAGTTTGCCGTTGGATTGGGGGGGAAAAGGAAATCAGTCGGGATTGTTCGTGAAGTTGTAAAAAAATGTATGGGCAACTCGATCTTTACATCTCTTCACGGAAGAGACCAAGGGGGGAAGGCTATCGTGACTCGTCTTGTGGGGGGGAGTGAGGAGGCCGAAAATGGGTGAGTGTTCGTTTGCCTGTACATGGCACTGAGGAAAGGGAAGAAAGGAGGGGGATTATTCGGGAAGTGCCCGTTGCGTTTTTGTCTTAGGATGAGATACAGGAGCAGAGGACCTGCTCCTCACCGTATCGACCTTAGAAGAGTTCCAGTGCAAGTTCTTAACTGCGAGGAAGGGAGGGGGGGAAAACGGGCGAAACGAGGGGGTTCTCCCCGAATCGAGTGGTTGGTATGAAGAAGACTGCACGAAAAGGGGGGGAGGTCTAGTACGTCGAAAAAAATTGTGCTCAGGGGGGAAAAGGAGTACAGGGACTAATACACCGAAAGAAGGGATGACTTTGAGAAAGTCGAGGTGGGCACTTCAATAACTCGTTAATAGAACCCGGGTGGGAAAAAAAAGGCCCAGAAGTCATTTCCAGGAGATCCTCGAAGAGCGCCCTACCAGTAACTTGAACTAACGCGATAATTTTTGCGAAAGAGCAAGAGCCGTGTGAAGAAGATTGGCTAATGGGCCATTCTGGTTCAGGTACTGGGGTAGTAGGAGGCGTGCTAGTGTCTCTGAGATAGGAAGAACTGGACTAGGGGGGACGATCGGGATACTATGTGGGGTTTTCCCATTTGGGATGGGGGGGGAGAGAAAGACGTTTTGTAATCCGGAAAAAGTAAGGGGTAGGTTAATCTGATTCAGGGGGAATGTCGCTCTTATAGGGAGAAGGCGCCGAAGGGATCTAAGTCGAACGAGAGAAAAGCACCAAAGAAAAAACACACACCCCGCACAGAAGGCAAAAGAGGAAAACTAAAGCAAGACCACTAACGACCTCAAATCAGTTGTCTAACCACGTACCCTAGGGAAAAACGGGAGAAAAAGTCTATCAGAGACGAAAAAAACACTTCCCAGGAAGCAAGTCTGAAGTCTTTACTGGGAGGGGGGGGAATCCTTGGGGGGAATTAGGAGGAGACCTATTAGGTTTCAAGCGCGGCAGGAAGGGCCTTTAGCCCATGTCAAGCCCAACGGTCATTCAAAGGTATGAGTGAGTGGTGAGGAGGGTCGGGTTATCTGGTCGTAGGGAAAAACCTCCATTCAACTGAGTAAGAAATGGACGTGTGGGAGGAAGGGGTTGCCTTGCCGTGGTCGAAGAGGGGACGGAGAAGAAACTTCCCAGGAGCTCGCTTTGAGAATCGGAGACAAGAAAACTAAGGCTCTCTACATTAGTTTTTGAACGTTTTGGGGGGGAAGGAGAGCAGGGGAGCGAAAGAAACAGTCTAACGCATGAGTCGTATTGCTGGATGGAGACTTGCATTAAACATTGGACGGTACCAACGAGCTACGGGGTTTCTAGAACTGGTGTGGGAAAGTCTAATGGGCAATTTATGCGGGTATAACTGGCATGGAAGGGAAGGAACTTGTGCATCACCCCACGTACGGTGCAGAACAACACCACTGCAAACAGGGAACCCTAGGGGAGAGAGAGGGAAGCTCTGGTGAAAATGAGTCGGCCTGACAACAACACAAGGAGGAAGGAACGCTATCAACAATAAGCTCGGAGATGGGGGGCTGCGAAAAAGGGTTCCTCGGCAGGAAAAGGTGAGGAGATTTAACAAAAAAGCACACCTATTCCTTATGGCAAAGGGGCGACATCAAAACAAAATACGGCGGGGAAAAATAGAAAAAAATCTTTCAAGTAGCGACAACAGGTCGGTTGCACGGGGAATGTTTCCCATTCGTAAAAGGGGCACCAGTGACTGAAGGGGGACACGGCGTTAAAGAAGGGCCGTTGTCCGCAGAGGAAGACGAGGCGGTTAACACCACGGCGGAACAAGATTGAAGAGGTCGCTTTTCGTTTCTCTGATCACTAAGCGAACACAAATTGGGGCGGAAGAGGAGGGAACTTAGAGACGGAATGCCTGAACAAAAGCCAATTCTACCGGGGTAAGGGGTTCGGTTTTTCAATAAGACAACATCTCACGCAGAAGAGAACCAGAGGGGGGGGAAAGGTCCTCGCGGCAAGTGGGACAAATTACCATCTTGAAGGGAAGCAGCAGGAGGGGCACCTTCATAAGTTCTCGATCTCGTCCTGGGTCAACCGTATTGGAATTCCCCCACGCCCTCGATCTGAGGGGAAAAAAAGACGAATTTAACGGGTGTGGGAAGGAGGGGTTTCTTAGCGGCGACTTTTCCCTGTCCAGTTGGCCAATGGGTTGGGTTGGGGTCCTAAAGGGGGTTCAGAATTTCTTAGGTGCGGGTTCGTTGGGTTCTTTTTTGCTTCTTTTGATTTCTTTAGAGTGTGCGGGGTTCTGTTTTTTTCAGATTCGAGGCATTTAGCGATTCCAGAACCGTTTCTCGCTACCAGAGTAATCTACATGGGTGGTGTAAAACCTAGAGAGACTAAAGAGCTGCCTTCAGAAACAAAAAGAAGGTCTCTTCCGGTGTGGAAAGAGGATCCATATCATGGAAAAAACAAACAAGAGTTCGAGAACACCCCCTCTAATGTGCCTAAGATATCTACGGATACGTCCCTATCGAATGGAGGAGACGCTGAACTATGGCCAACAATAGGGACAAGAGGCCATCTCTAATTTGATGACCGGGGAAGAGAGGATAGGGGGTGAGCGAGAAAAAAGTGAGAGTATGACAACTAAGGTAGCCCCCACGAGGTGGTTTTTGGGGGTAGCAGTCGGGGAGGGAGGTATAAGGAAAATGTCGGCCGCGACTGCTTCCACCTTAGAAGGAGAAACATGAGGTGCTATGAGTACAAATCTGATTAAGGAACTTACCATTATAGCTAGTAGAATTACAGACGGAGGGAGGCAAAGCATCAACCCCTACATAACTCCTAAAGGAAAAAGGTGAAAGGGACAAGTCCTGATGCCAACACATTGCACAAGAGAGGAGGGGGTAATGGAGAAAATTCGCGTGTCGACAGGTGAAAGACACAGCCGACGACAGGCCAGAAAATGGACGGCGCCTCTTCCTTAACTCTGAAAAGGGAGAGATATGGATTCATGAAAGAGCTGCTTTCACTAATCGGGGCAAGAACGGACGGGGCAAATCATACAGGAAAGTATCCGCACTTCGCGGGTTGATTCTGGAAAGTGTAAACGGGCTACACATAAATCAGAACCATCGGCGTCTGTACTCCACCCAGTAAAGAAAATTCAAAACAGAAGTAAGATGGCTGGTCGATTGGGGAAGTGCTTAATCTAAACTAGGAGAAGGAAAGAAAAAGGTAAAACGTAAATAAATCATAATATCTTCCCGGGGGGGCCCAATCCATCACCAAAACCAAAAAAAAAAACAGCCCTGAGACGACTTTAGCCGTACGAGCACCTAGGGAGGAAAACGGGCGTCCATACCGCATTAAGGGAAGAAAGAAAGCACGGAAAACTAACACTTCGACCTAAACGCTACTCACTATGAAAAGTTTAGACAGTCGGGTGGGCACAAGAAACGTACATCTCCATTTAAGAGAGAAGATAGGGACAGTAGAGGAGTCAATCTGAAGACTTACTTAAGGATATGGGGGCCAGGGGATTAGGGGGAAGGGAAGAAATGCGAGAAGGCAATTGAAACTAAGATCTGGAATAAAGAAAGGGAACTTCGGCAAAAGCCACAATCTGAGGTCAGAGCAAGTCAGGGGATAGGACTGCTAAGGAGGTTACGTGCAGAGTTGCGCCTTGTAAGAAAGTAGACCGTTAACCTAGTGGCTCTATCAAGGATCAACTCTTGGGAAGGGAGCCCGGCTTCGGGGGATGAAGGTGTGTATGAGTCCTCGGGGGCAAGTTAATTATACTGTACTAGTCTAAAAGGAAAGAAAAGGGCCATTCTAGCAAGATATCGGGCAGACGCTGTCTCGGAAAAGAAACGTAGGACGGTAGGTGGATACGGATCCTGCAGGGCTGCGCCCTCGAGAAGAATATACTGCTTGATGATATGTAGTTGAGGTGAGGAGTAGAGTGATTCTAACGAAGAATATCGAAAGAACTCTCAATGGAAGCCGGAGAAGATCGATCTTAAGAAATATCGGGACAGTGACCTATGAACAACTGGTAAAAAAACCATATGGACCATAACAACAGGACGCACTTTGAGAACGGGGGATGGTGGGTTTCGTAAAGATCGAATGAAACTTGGTTGAGCCCGAACAAACGAGGCTTATAAAGAAAAAACATCTCATTCTTACCCCAATAGTAGGCCAAGGAAAAGCAAGGGGGAGACTCACTCACATTGATAGTCGGAATAAAAAAGAAACTGGATTAGGGAGGAAGAGATCGTCCTGGTCGAGAATTGGACCATTATGGTCAAAAAATTGGGGAGCCCAAGGGGGGGAAATGACATTTTTCGTGGGCTCGAAAGAAGTTTGTATGCGCATCCCATTGAAAACCGCGCAAATCTTCTAAGACGGGAGGTGTATCAGGGTGCTTTCACTCGGAGGTGTGAAAGGGGGGGAGGAAGTGGGAGCGATACAAGACTTAATCTTGAGAAGTGTTACTGGGTGAGAGAGCGGGGAAAGAAGGGAAAGAAGCAACTCCTTAGAGACAAGTAAAGAGAAAGTACCCGCGTATCGAGTGCAGATATTTGACCTGGCATAACGGGAGAGATCCGTGAAACAGCTGTTTGAAAACAAAAAGATTTGGGGATGAAAGGGTATATGCTTGTCCGTCGATCCAATGAAACAGTAGACTCCTCTTCATCGGAAGACGAAAGAGGTTTCGCAACCAGAATCAGGACAGATGAAAGGTTATACTTCCCTGGCGCATTATAACACACGAAGTGTGAAAAAGGGAAAAGCCACCGTCGACCGAAGACGACAGATCAAAAAAAAGTAAGAGGGCCTGCGTAACTTGTTGGGAGGTACTAGTCTAGCGGGAATATCTGACTGGGGAGGTTGAGAGAGGGCGCGACGGTGTCTCCCGATTGCTAAAAGGACGGGAAAAAAAAGTATGAAGTCGAGCGGAGGGAGAGTTGACTCGGTAATCCCAACTTTCTATCAGTAAAGATCGTGCTGCAAAAGTTTCTGATTTCACGAGGGGAGGGAGAAACTTGGTGGGTTCTCAGCGAACCGACGGTAAGACGAGTGATGTCATCGACTCTTTCTTGAAATGAATGACGGGGAGCTTTCGCGAACGGTAGGAAAAGAACTCGGACGGGGCTTAAAAGGGGTCGGCGGGGGGTCGCGGGGGAAACGGGTGGGTGTTTCCCTTGAAGAAAGGGAGTTCTTTCATTTAAACTTACGATTAACGCAGAGGCTGGAAACCAAGAGGGTACAAGAGAGAAAGGGCCGGGGGGGGAGCCTACTCTTAGGGGGGGGGATTCTCTTTCCTGGGCTGTTAATCCGGGGGGTGTCGTCCGGTCTGGGGCAGCTGGACCCTGAAGGTAAGAACTAAAGAGAGGTCGAGAAAACGTAAAATTCTGCGGGGGGAGGGAGTGGAGAATTTTGGGGATTTTTCCGGGATGAAATAAAAAAAGAGAGAGGGAGCGGTACGCTTACCTACCGTATCGAGCCGCGATTAAAAATACTCAGGAGAAGGGGGGAGGTGAGGAACTTCTGTCCTCTCTTCGGGCTGGAAAAAACGGAAAAAGAGTGAATTTGAGGATATTCCCGGGGTCTCGTTTTAAAGAGGGTGAGGGGCCTTGCCCTCGAAAAAGAAACGGGGCTTTTAGGAGGGGTTTCGTACTTTTGGGAGGTAAGGGGGGGCATCCGGCGGCGGGAATATACACTACTTGCTAGAGTAACAGTATATTGGTTCACGTCAAACGACGATGTCAAGTGTTTACCCCGGGGGGGGGGTGAGGTCTAGATGGAGAGTATCCAGGCTAATACGCGCCTAAGACTACATCTACCGGCTGACAGTAGTTTCACCGAGAGACTACGGGGGGTCACGTGAAAGCCGGAAATGAGAGAAACTAAGTGAAGTGTTGTACGAGGGGTGGGGAAAGGTAGTGTAACTGAGCGTTTCTAGGTCATGGGGCTAGTGAAAAGAGACGTTGATCGGGGTGGTGGCACGTGTTCTTCGATCCTTAAAGTGGGGGAAGTGGGGTCGATAGGAGGTGTTTTATGGCTGAACTTTCCGCTAAGGGAAGGCACAGTTGTCCGGGGGAATAGTAAAGGGGGATAACACATTCTCAGATCCGTGAGGAAAGCATTCGCGACTAGAAAAAAGGGGAGGGGTCTGAAGAAGGGGGATTGCCTCATGCAGACAAAGAAAAAATCAGAAAGAAAGCGCAGAAGGAGAACACCCGCACCGAGGATCAACAAGAAACCTAAGCAAACGAAAGACACGCAACGTGGGAGGAGAAAACAAAGGGGGTGGAAACGCCGAGAGAAGGCTAAAGTTTGCTGGAGAAGCCTTCCCGAAGGAATCGAGAGAAAATTACTGGGGGGGGTGAGTGGGCATCAGTGGCATAAAAGAGGGAATCTACAGGAAGGGTTGGTTTCGCGTTGAGGGAAAATTGTGAAGGTGAGAAGAAATGTAATAATTCAATCTTGAGCTCTAGCTACGGAGGGTGGGGTGCAGGGGGGTTTTTTTAGATTGGAGGTGACAAACGAAATTAAAGTCTTAGACTCTGGGAGGGGACGGTAGCATGTCTTACTAATTGTCATTGTTCTACGCGGGGGGAGGGGGGAAAGACACGTGACGCATAGCTTCGGGGGAAAAAGAACCGCCCGCCTCCCTCTCTATACAGAGGGGTGATGTTGTGGGGGGAATAGGAAGTAAAGGAATACTGTAGGAGGAAAGAGCAGAAGACCCAACATGGTAATTCGTATCGTAAGATGAAGTGAAGGTCCGTTGGGGTAGAAACGAACGAGTGTCCAAAGCTTTTGGATCGGGGAGGGGGAAGTGGTTAGGAGCAGACTTTGTCAAGGGGGGCTTCGTGGGAAATTCCAGAATAAAAAAGAGGAAAAAAAGTGTCAAACCGACCAAAATCCGCACTAAGAAAAAGAAGGGGAATACTCCACAATCCACTTCTGAAAAAACTGACGCGTTGGGGGATAAGAGAAAGAAAGAATAAACACGAGCGAGAAAAACAACAAAGGGAGGAAGGATTAAAAGATAGAAGTCGTCGCCAAGATACAAAGAGGATCAGGGTCTTCCGTTTGCAGGTGGGTTTGTTCTTCGTCCTGTTGGTAGGGGGATATGAAAAGAGACCTCGGGAAAATTTGGGAACAGGTAAAAAACATCGAGCATTGCGCCACTGAATTAAAGTCGCCAAAGAAGGACTTGGCCGAAGTGTGGGGAAACCAATTCGGTTCCAATGGAATCACTTCACGAAAGGAATACGGCAACGGCGGGAGAGGGAGCGTCGCAATAATATTGGGCGCTCTAAACCAGGGGGGGGGTTGTGGGGGGGGGGGTGGGAACAACCAGCACTTCGAAGCTCTGAGGGGGAAAGGGCCTCTGGGGCATTCTCCGAAATATAAGGGGGCACTGGTTGAAGAAGCCTCGGGACACTGCCGAGAGTAGAAGGGCTAATGCCTCCATAAACCAAATTGAGAAAGAAAGATGTTCGGTTAAAGCAGAGGAAGAGAAACGACAAAACTCACAGGCTATTAAATATTCTCTGAGCCCGGTGCAGCATTTGAGCAGGTCTACGATCGAGGCGTCAAAAGGGACAAGATTCACTCGCTTAATGGCAGAGTTATTGAAACGAAGCCCATAGGCGGACAGAGATAGAAAAAAATCGACTTAGGGGTTAAGGTTTCTTCTCCACAAACTCTACTTTGGGGATACAGGAAGGGGGGGGAGGGGGGTGGGTTTTGGACGGGAAAATGGGTTGGCGTGTTGCTTATTGGAGGGTGATTAAGGTGAGTGGGTGCGTAGGGGTGTATGAAGGGGGGGTTTTAAAGATCAGCTATGTTTTTCTCTAAAGAACAGAGGGGGAGCTAAAGAAGATATATAACACCTGATATAATGAAATAACAGGAAGAGGATTGCATAAGAAAAAGGGAGGGGACTACCTGTGGAGTAATCATTTAGAAAAACCGACCGATAATATCGGGAAACGAGCCCTCAATTTTCCAGGGGCTAGATCTGCCGGGCGGCTCGATCGAAACTTAATCACTACGAAGAGGGGGGGGAAAAAAACTACGGAAGAATGCGAATATTAAGAAGAAGATGTAGTTAGTTAGGAAAATCTAGTGACGGTCTTCAGTGGGGGACTGAAATCTCATAGGGAACAAGTTGAGCGGAAGAAGAGTTTAAATTCCTCGTTTAGTGGAAAGGGACATAGAAGGGAGGGTGCAGTTAAGCACAGTAAGTACGAGGAATAGGCAAAGGGGTAAGAGCTCACGATAAGTCACAACCTACTATAAGGATTTCTAGGGGGAGTGAAAGGAAGAAACACGAACGGAAGGAGATCGGGTCTGGTAATCGCACATTGAATTGTAGCAGGTGGTGACAGCCCAGCCTACATAGAAGATCCGAGTAGGTTAAATAGAACGGGGGTAGAAAAAGGTGATTACAAAGGGGGCCTATCACCTCTATAAAAAGATGAAAAAGGGGTAAAATAAACGGAGGGCCAAGAAAGGGACGACCCTGAGTACATTCAAGTTTCCAGCGAGAAATACTAGACATCAAAAAAGCAAATCGGTACCGAACAACACAGGCAAAAAAAGAAGTGAGAGGTGGGCCTAAAATTTGAAGGAAAGACTGCGGGGGGCAAAGGCAAATTAAGGGTGACCAAGAAG
>Ga0179591_1354975_pt1 | contig 25635 bp, 24 predicted proteins | sample CZOMad2_1_08_16f_FD_182891 | JGI IMG/M metagenome (GOLD analysis project Ga0179591, IMG submission 182891) | Vadose zone soil fungal communities from Angelo Coast Range Reserve, California, USA - CZOMad2_1_08_16fungal (PacBio error correction) | ecosystem: Environmental > Terrestrial > Soil >...
CAGGAGCGCAGCGCGACCATCAGGGTCAGGAAGTAAAAAAAAATCACAATCCCGAGAGAAGACCTTGAGAAAGAGGCAAGAACAAAATATGCATAATTTCGGTCGTTACAGCAAAAACGATAAAGACGCTGGCTCACGGAAGGAACTTTCCATGAACGACAAACCAGCTATGCAACACGAGGGAAAAAAAGGATTTGAAGGAGGGGAAAGAAGGGGATCAAAAAGCAAACGCCTGCCCCTTAGAGGGAGCCGGCGCCATAGGGGGCAACTAGCAACCACGAGATCACTGGACCAAGGGAATCAACCCCCGACGGTACCAAGAGAAAGAAGGAAAACTCAATAAGGAAGTTTCATTCAAAAGGCAAGGGGGGTGGGAGGGCTACACATGCGGTGCATTCACTAGGACTGAGTGGGGGGACACAACCACCTTCCCCAGTCCTCCGGGGGGAGATAAGCGGAAAGCTGAGAAAAAACGTCCAGGAAATTTTTACGAGGGAGCCGGCTTGGTCGTTCAGCAAAAAGGTCGAAAATCTACCACGTATTCAAAAAGGAGTCCTCAAAAATACGATGGGCTCAAAGGGAATTCTGCAACCTTGGCCGCACCTTGACAACATCTCAAAAAGGAGGTCATCAAAACCCCCGAGCTCGGGGGGGGGGAAAAGTAAAAGAACGGCTCTAAAAATGACAGATTGATTACCCCGGCGGCTGTTCGTTGTCGTCTGAAAAATGAATCGCCCTCGATTTTCGTCCCTCGGGCGGGAAGGGAGTCACACCGGGGGGAAAGTAATGAATTCCCTCGCCACAGAGAGAGCCACGTTCTCCTGTAGATAGAAGGAGACAGAGCTCCTTCCAACGCTAGAGGGTATAGAGAAAGAGCCGGCCAGTCAAAAGGGAGGAATAAGAATACTAGATGCCCACCACTCACTACGCAAATAGAAAGGCGTAACGTCAGAAATGTAAGCCCGTTCTGGCGTTTGACAAAATAACCTAAAAACTCTGGTTACCTTCTTAATATAGGAGACAGAAGCGGACCTGAGTCCAAGAAACGCCCGCGACTAAAAAAAATTACGGAAAGGGAAGAAACGGATTTCCGCCGGAGCAGTCGAGAAAGCGGGCCGGAGATCCGGGGGGTGGGGGACGGGCTTCGGTTCAAAGAACCGGACTCGGGGTCGCGACAGAGGGTCTGCGATAAAAAAAATCAACTCCGTTCATAAATCAAGGGAAGGAAGGAGGGGTCACTCTCGCGTCCACGTGCGTAGGGGTCTTTTCGGGAGGAAAAACAACCGAAAGCACATGACAGATCGCATAGCAATGTTGGAGATAAAAAGGTGGTCACCAGAAAGGAGACTGGCCTGAGTAACCAAGGGGACAGGAAGGCGGAGGGGGGAGGAAGATGTCCAATGGAGAAGCACGAAGATAACGCTTCTACGAAAAGAAGAATTTGCGCCCTCGTAACGTGCGAAATTAGGGAGGAGCTATCGGGGGGGGGAACGATATTTACGCGGAAAATTGGTGGCGCGTAATAGCGTGGGTCGACGGGAAATAAGGAAAAAACCAGGAATAGTCTAGAGCCAACACAAGAGAGGAATTGGGAAGAGGAGTATGGAGGGGTCTTCCGATGTTATGGGCAAGAAGTATTCAACAGGAGAGGGAAGAAGCAAATGCCCAAGAGAATAATCCGGGCGCCACATCGAGCCTGAGCTGAGGGATTCTGAAGGGGCTCACCTATAAAGGCCGGGCAAAAAAGGTAACGTAGTGTGACCTAAAAGAAGGTGAAGGAACTCAATGTCACATTCTTAGACTCGACGAGGGCAAGGGGAGGAATAAGGTAGAAGGGGGGTCGGGGTAAGGGCTAGCAAAAGAAGAGAGGTGAGAGGTCTTCCAGGTGGGTTGTTTCGAAGAGAAGAGTCAAGCACGTGGGGCGAGATGGGCAAGAGAGGGAACCATACGAGAGCTTGAGTTAAGGGGGAGGTAGATCCACTCTGTATAAGAAGGAGGACGAGATGGAAAAAGAAGAAAAAAAAACGGGGGACTCGGAAATGCCGATTCTCGGGGGCTGTCAGGGAGGTCTTCAAAAAAGTTGGTGACTTTCGAGGGAGGGGGGAAGTGAAAAGAAGTTCTCTAGGGGGGGAATCTCTTAAACGCTGACTAAAAACAACCGTGAAGAAGTTTGTCAAAAGAAGAGAAGGACCGTTCTGATCGCGCGGGAGGGGAAGGACGTCATTTGGTCTCGTCAGACTGGTCCAGGAAAAGGAAAAAATAGTCTTATGAGCGGCTGATCTCAGGCTACGGGAGTAGGAGCGTCCCCCACCAACGACTCAAGCTAGAGGCCAACATAACTGTCTTAGTGGATAATGGGGGCCTGGTGAAAATAACGGGGGGAGGGGGTGGAGAAAAGAATTACTAGCTCGTGATTGAGAAGAGGTCTACCCCGGACCCCCGGGGGGGAAATCCCATATGACGTCTGGGGGAGGAATGAGAGGAAAGTAAGGCCGATTGAGGAAAAAGGGAAATACCGTGCAATTCTTCTTCAAGGACTGCAGGAAAATGTTAGCGGCTGGTGATGGAAAGGAAAATAGTTATGGCCCAGGGACTGGGATAGTTGAAAGGGAACAGATCAAGTAGGCAGGAGAATCCATAGGGGCGGCTGAGCGGAGAAAAGCAGAATCTCCCTGCAGGGATGTGGTGGTTGGGTTGACCTTCACAAAAAGAACGGGAAATGTGGAAAGGAAGGGAGAGAAAAGATGCCGTGTATACAAAAAAGGTAACGTGGGGGGGGGGAAGGAGTTGATATTGTACCGCGGAAGGTGACTAGTTAATTGAGACCTGGCGTTGTTGAAAAACTACTATGCGAAGGGTTCTAAAATAGAAGGGGACGGCGTTAAGAGGAAGCCAGGGAGGAAGAGGAAGGAAAATTTTTGCCGGCCATGATGGTTAGCAGGAATGGAGTGCCTGAAAATTCGACAAACGCCTGTCGTGATGGGGAAAAGAGAGAAAGTCAGGGGAATCTCTACGGGGGGATCGATGAAAAAAAATGATGACAGGTCGGGGAGGGAGGAGGGGTGGTACTGAGCCTGGTTCGCGCTAGTAGAGATACGTTCATCGTTAAGCGACAACATCATATGCCGGGGACACAAGGAAGGAGAGTTGGGGGGGGCAACTAGTTAAAGGTAGAGGGTTTTCAGGGGGAAGAGAGGGTAATGTATCTGGGGCGGTCTCCTGGGAACAGGGAGGCTATGGGCCGCTGCTTAGAAGACCGAATACGGTGAAAAGAAAGAAGAGACGAAGTAACCATATAAAAAGGGTCATAAGAGGAGGGGGGAGTTGTGACAGGGTGGTATTAGGAAAGGGGACGTGCGCAGGGGAAAGGGAACTCTAAAAGAGCCGCTGGTTACAGTTCTCGGAGAAGAATGTGACTTTCACGGTTGATTGTTCCGCCTGGATAAAGGAAGAATCAGGTGGAGCCGCCGTCTGACTATTGGTGCGGAAAAACGAGGTCAGACGGAGAGAGACTCGCTGGGAAAGAAGAACTGGAAGGGGAAGGGAGGGTGGACTCTAAAAACAAAGGCATCATGCCGTAAATAGAAAACTACACCGCGCGAAGTCCCGACAGTGGGCTCGGGAGAGCAAGGGGCGGAAGATTTTTTGGGACGAGGAGCAAACAAGGGGGGGAGGACCAAATGGAATGAGGAAAGGAGGAACCACTGCGCCGCCAGATCCTCGCCAAGCGAAAAAAAAAATACGGTGCATGGAGGAAGTTTACCCTTAGGGGGCAGGTTATCATAGGGAGAGGTTCAGGATGGTATCGCCGGTAAAAGGGTTTTAGGGAAGGGGGGAGCAAATCGACAGCTTAAAAAACAAGGGTCGCTGATCAGACCCGGCGAAAGAGTAGTGCGCCTAAGTGAAATAAACGCTCACTCTCTCAAAATGAATTCCAAAAGAGAAGAACGGAGAGGGGGATAGGCCAGAATTTTCGATCCTCAAGGTATCGAAAGAAATCTGGAGAAAGAGGAACCTCTTTGGTCGACTCTTTGAGGGGGGAAAAAATGAATCCCATCGGAGTCGAACACAGGCGATCATCATCAGAACAGACCCATAGATTACACCCACCTGCAGTTCAAGAGAGGACAAGAAAGGATTTTCCTCGACGTCGCGGGCAGGAGGGGAGAGGGGGGGTCGGGACTTCTGAAAAAAATAAAGAATAGTTCTGGGGAGGGGAGCAGCACCATCGTTCAAAACCGGCTCAGGCAAAAGCGAGAAAATGACGGTTCAGCTGGGGCGGTGGAGTTTGAGATGAAAAGTGAGAGGAGGAAATGGAGGACCCTGTTCGATAAACGTGTGATCTCGAAAAAAAACAGCATGGCCCCGTCCAAGAGGCAGAAGGAAGTGACCGTAGGAATCCGCCCGGCGATAGACTCGAGTCCAACCCGAGGAGAGATATAAGATTGCAGTGAAACAGCTCCCTTAAAGTGAGGGGGAGACGAAGAACCCATCGGAAGGGGCTGGTTAGGTCCACACCGGGGGGATAACACTTCAGAAAAAGACCCTTAGAAACCCGGGGAACCCGAACAAATTATCAGGAGGTTATGGCTTGCCTGGTGGCGTTTCGGGTTTTAAACACGCCTCGGAGGGAATCGCTCGTTAACGTCGACTCAGCTGGCCCAAAAAAGTAGAACCAAGGGAATACTTAAGGAAGAATCGGCCACATTAAATACAGACCAAGAGAAGACATTTTCCACGAAGCCTCCAAGAGGCCTCAAAGGGGAAGGAGCGAAGAAAAAAACACCTCAGGGGGGATTGAACCAATAGACCATCCACGCTATTCACGGAACAGAGACCCGAGAGAGTGAAGATTGTTAACCAAAGACAAGAAAGCTCTGTCGGGTCGAAACCACTGAGCAGAGAGTCTGGACCACATCTTCTTCAAACAACTTCATTGGCGTACTAAGAGGCAATCCGAATCCCTCAAAAAGGCACTTGAACCCCTCGTGCTCCTTCGAAGTTCACATAGACGACGGACACTGTTCAGGGAGAAACCGAAGAAGTAAACGAAGACTCCTACCTTAACGTGGGGACGCGGTGCAAGGGGGGGTTGGCGACAAGGCTTTTCCTATGAGCAGAGGGGAAAAAACCACTTCCCACTGAAGAGGGAAGGAACGGAGGCAGGCTCGCAAAACCTGAGGGGAGGGGGTTCCTGAGCTTGTTCAATGTCTCTGTCTTAGAAAATAGCCAACGTCGCAAAGTAAAGGCCATCGGGACTTTCCGACGAGAAGAGCAACTTGCCGCGGCTTTGGCAGACTCATAAAAAGTGGGGGAAAACCGCTAAGATACGACAAAAAACACAGTCTGAAATTGGTTGAAAGGAGAGAGTCCGAGGGGAATACCAACCGAGAAGGTGGCGGTAGTTAGGAAGGATGTCTTAATCCTTTCGGCCGCGGGAAAGTAAGGGCTGCAACGCACAAGGGGGGAAAAGGCCACAAGAAACGGCTTCAGAAAGCGTTCGGGCCTATAGGGGGAAGCCTGCTCAGATAGAAGAGTACTCAGAGAGCAGAACTCAAGAGGGGAGGGCTTCAGAAAAAGCGGCGGCCGAGCCAAAAGAAAAAGTAAAAGGACAAAACTCTCCTCTCCAGGGAAGCGAAGACGGAAGTGGAAAAACACTTGAGGAGTGGTTCTGCAAGGAAATCGCGAGCAATAGGGGAAATTTAGGTCCCAACCGAACAAGAGCGAAGGGGGTCGGGCTTGAAGAAAAGAGGGGACAATAAAACTCCTCGAATCGAGGAATAGGAAGAGAGATCTGGGAGGCGCCGGTTTGGAAAGAGGCATCAGACTCCAGCTTAGGAGATCCTCCAGAAGAAAAAGGGAGCGAAAATCGATGTCAGAAGTAGGGAAAACACTGAGGACAGGGAGGGAAGTCTGCTGGGACAAAACAAACACCAGAGAGAAACTCCGAAAAGAGGTGGGCGAAGAAAATGTACAAAAATGGGAATGGAACGACCCTGACGCAGGCCAGATCTGGCAAGAAAAAAGGGGGAAAAGGGAGCATGCCTGAAAAATTACTAAAGAGGAGGAAAGACGGCCTTGGCCTCGTCGGGCCGCTTAACAACTGTCTTGACTAACTTCTGGGCGAACGGGGGGAAACTATCCCGGCAAGGGGTGCTTCGCGGGGGGTTGAAAAGGGGGAACTGCCTATAGACCATCGTATCGCGGCCCTTCTGAAAAAAAAAAAAACCGGAGGGGGGGGAGGTCAAAAATCGAGGGGATCTTTGTTAAACGGGTCTCAATTGGAGAAGCAGGACTCCAGGGACTTCCTGGGAAGACCGTCGCCACGATAAGAAGTAAAGAATTCGAAAGAAACTCCCGATACAGGAGGTGAAAACTTGGAGAGGGGCACGCAGCCCGAAGAACCTGGCGGAGCAAGGAACATGATGAGTTGAAATTTCGACGACTGTAGGACAGGGTCGCGCCAACATCAATGGAAGAAAGATCGAAGTGTAGGGCGAATACTGAAAGAAAGGGAAAGAAAGTTGGAAGGAGATGGGATCGACATCAACTGTTTGTGAGAGAAGGGGGGGGATTGGGATCGACAAGCTGGATCGAAGAAGTATTCTTTAAAGAATCAAACCACGGAGAGGGGAAGCCGGGAGGATCTATTTTAGGGGGCGGCACAGCAGGTGAGAAAGAAGAATTCTCAGGGGGTTCTGGGCCCGAATGGACGAATCGAAGGAACGAGGTACAATCCTGTACGTTAAGACGCCCTGGGGGAAACGATGAGTACTCGTGAGGCAAAAAAGGGGAGGGATCTGGGTTGGGGGGGGGGAGACGGAAGACCAGGTGGCGCAGATCGAGGAGAAAGGGAAGGTTAGCTAGAAATCCGATATCATGAAGACCTAAAAGTGGGGCTCGTAAAAAAAAGGGACTTTGGAAATAATGTTCAGGGGGGGGGAAAGAACATCCTAAAAAAAACGACACATAAGAGGGGAAGTTAATATAGGTACGAAACAGTGCGGGGAAAAAGAAAAGAGGAAATAGGGAGTCATCAGAAAGGTGGTGGAACTCGGTACGAAAAGGGTAGAGCGTTTCGTTGCTTTAAGAAGGAGGGGGAAATTGTTGTAAGGACGCGTTGCGGCTAAGGGGGGCGAGTTCCTACACGAAGACCAAAGACCGGCGAAATGACACTCCAGGGGAGGATAGATAAAAGAAAACGAGGCCTAGGAAGGAAGTGGTCATCAGAGGCCTGAAAGAAGGGGTGTAACTCACAGTGGAACGGTGTTCCCCCAAAAGGTAAAGAGGGATTGCCGTCTTGGAGTTACAATGAGACTGCTTTTGGGTAGAGGCATATTTGGGACTCTGGGGGGTGGAAGGGTTTAATCCGGAAAAGAGAAAAGGGGTGTTCGGCGGACGCCAGGAGGGGCCCGGAAAGGAAGGGGTTTGTGCAAACTATTTGAAGACTAGCTGGGAAGGGAAGAAAGCAGTATGAAGGCATTAACTAAGGGAAATGAAAGAACTGGTCTGGATCGTCGTTTTCTGGTGGTAGGGAAAATGAAGGCTTAGGGTCGCTGAAGGTAAAGGGGAAGAAACGTTAGAGAACACAAGCTTGGGTCAAAAGGGTTCTCAGGGGGTGGCAGAGTGAAAAAGGTTAGCTGGGGGGGGAGAGCGACCTTAAGAGTCATTTTCGGGAGGGTAAGCCTGTCCAACTTGGCGGCTTGGTGAGGAGGGAGGGAAAGGCGAGACTACTTTAACAGCCGCCCCCCACAAGAGACATTATAAAGGAAAAGGGTGCAAGGAGATGTGCTGACCATTAAGGGGGAAAAAAAGGCCGGTGGCGACACAACTAAGGGAGGTTGACCTAGGTAGAGCCGACGAATGGCGACTGGGGTAGTTGTCCTTAAATGCAATACGCGACTAGGGGGGTCTGACGAGAAGGAGAGAAGGAGGGTTCTTCACTGCAGTGACGCTTCTCACGGAAAAATGAACTACGCCTCTGGCTTTGATCAATCTCAGAAAACAAGGGAATTAGAAACATCCAATTTCATATCCAAAAATCAAACCACCGCAGAGATGCCCCGGAAGGTTTGGGGAGAGTAAAAAGGAGAGAAGGCATGTGATGACTAATAAAAAAAAATCAGTAACCCATATACCTCCTGAACCTACGCCAGACGTCTCAGGAAGAAGGTCCACCCGGGAGTTATAATGGGAAGAAGAAAACATTTAGGGGGGGAATACTAATTGGATCTTTATTCTAAGGGGGGGAGAAAGAGGACTTGAGTCTCCCCTCCACGAGGGCTTTCGGCAACATGAGAGAGATCAGGACAGGCTATATATCTAGACAGATGGTGCTGATGAACCTCGATCTCTGAGAAAAAACAAAGAGGGAAGAACGAGAGAAATAGATGTCTCGGAAAGAGGGAGGCCTTTTTCATGGTTGATAGAGTTCATGGCGAACCACGGAGGGGTACGAAGGGCGTGACCGAGCAGCAAAAAGGGACGGTGATCAACAAGTCAGAGAAGAAGAAAAGATCCACAAAAGAAGGGGAGTCCAAAATAACCATGTATCCAAATTCGAAACCCGGGAGCTGGAATACTGACGAGGAGGGCCTTTACTCGTTTTCAGTCGACGGACTGAGGACTGGAAAAGGATTTCTAGACCGGGAGGGGGAAGCATAGGCAGCAATCGTCGAACCCTCTCGAAGGAAGAGGAAGACACTGGGCAGCTCTGATTGTAAGGGGCTAAGGAAAGGAGAAAAGGGAACCTGGATGGGGAAAGGGTCTGAGAGTTTGATGAAGGCACACAACATCTTACCGGGAGGGGAAGACAGAGAAGAGGGGGGGAGAGATGTTTCAAACGATGCTGGGAAGAACAGACGGCTAAGAGAGAAGAAAACCGCCGGGAACAAAACGAAAATCCAGTTAGGAGACGGAAAGGAATCGTCACCGAGGGGACGGTTGCTTCAGGACAACACAGGAACTTCACTAAATTTCAAGAAACTTAGTAAAACCCGGGACCCTATAAAACGGAGAGGCTGGTGGACTGCGGCCGGGGGGAGGGCTTTTTCACAAGAGAAACGTCAGTCAAGGAGGGACGACTCCTCAGGGGCCCGAAGAAATAGTCCAAGGGAGACGGAAAGTCTGATAGGGGAAAACAAGAGGAACGGTACTCCAGAACCTAATAGACGTCTGAGTTGAGCAGTCCAAGAGTGAACAGTCTCTAAAAAAGCAATAAGTCAAGGAGCGTGACTCACGGACCTGAAAAAAAAAAATCACTCATCAGCTAGAGGGTCATAATGTCGGTAGTTGGAAGAACGGAAGGGGGGCTCTTGCAGAAGTAGGTCAGGCCAGCCTCTCATCTAAAAGGAAGGTAAAAAGGACTTCCAACCAAAATTTTTCGGGAAACAAGGTAGAAGGGGAGAAATAAAGCAAACTAATGAAAGGAGGAGTTCGCCGGAACATAGGGGAACACTATAAAAAAAAGAAAGAAATTGGGAAGTTTCAGAAACCAGCTACTGTAAAAAAAGAAGAGGAAAGAGCCCACAGTTGGGACAAAGGAAAGGGTGGGGTGATCGCAAGCTTTCCACTATGGAAAAAAGGGATTTAACAACAAAACAGTCCCCGGGCAACCGGTAGCATGAAAGAGGGCGAGTCGTTAGCAGGAAAAAAAAGCGGGCTATTTATGTTCTCCGTTCGGACTCAGGGAAAGTCAGAAGTCCTGAAGAGGAGTCCGGACCACGATGTCTCAAAGGGGAATGAGGCCTTTAAGGACAGAGGAGGAGGGGGTCCTACACCACCGGAAGAAAGCGCTAGTCAAGAGGGGGGGAAACCCATGGGGGACTTTTATGGGGCGGGGGGTGATCAAGGAGGAGAGAAACGCCCTCGCGGACCTTAGAGTTTGGGGCACCAAAAAACGCCCACGCTAAACGAGAAAAGTTATGGCTGCCTAGGGAGGGAGCAGCTCAGAACGAAGGGACTCTTCTGAGGAGAAAAGCGAACGCTGAAAAATCTACTGCAGGAAAAAGAGCCTCAGGCAAAAGTCGCCCTCTTCGTCATACGCGTGCCGGGAAAGACGGGTGGACAGAAAAAAGGCAGGGTCGGGGTTATCGGAGCGTCTCGAACGTCCAGACCCGCCGTGCTTGGAGGAGACAGAAATTCTGGGGAGAAAAAATAAACAAAGGAAAAGCAGCTTAATGAGAAAAGAAGTGTTGGGGCTCTTGAGGGTCCAGCGTCTAGACGTGAGATCATATCCACCATGAAGAAGAAGGAGGGTCTCTGGGAAAAAAAGAGGTCAACTTCGGTGAAGGACGCCTTAAAAGGAGTGAAACTTGCTTCGTGAGAGAAAGCAAAAGGACGATCTCATATAAGAGGTGGTCGAATGTCCAGAACAGCCAAAGGACGGCGCTTCAAAAAAAAAAAAGTTGGGTACCATGAAGGCTGGTACTTTTGAAGGGAGCAGAGGGAGGTCAAGAGACTGGGAAAAAAGAACGATCTCCATTTGGGGGAAAAAGTCCAGCGGGGCGGGCACGGGCAATAGCCTTATTCGGGTACTGTGCAAGGGGTAGTTTCAGAGTGGAAGGACAGTTGAGGAAGAGGGGATTGGGAAGAGGGCGAGAATTTGCCGGACTAACTCTAGAAAAAAAAAAACGTTATTAATAGGAGTGGTTAGGAAAGCAGGAAAGGCTACCTTATCCGCTGACGCGAATCACTTTCAGGGGGGCTGAACATAAAATCCTGGGCGAGATCGGGCTCGTGCAAGCCTCAGAGGGAGGGGCTGGCCGGAATGGTCAGATCGGGAAGAGAGCAAATTACTCAATCTCCGGCAGTCAAGGGGAAAGAAAAAGCGAGGTTTCTTTTTAAAAAGGGGAAGACTCCAACAAAATCCTCTAGGTTCAGGTCAGGGGGTAGGGGGGGTCTACGAAGAACACAAATGGACTCAGGTGAAGAAGAGAGGTTGTATATACTTAGGTGATCTGGGATATGAGGCAACGAAAACTGGAGCGCAAGAAGGCCTCTTCGGGAGAAAGACCCTCACCCACCCGCTGCTCGATCTGCTTGGGGGGTAGTCACATCAAGTTGAATAGAATACAAGACTCTCTGAGTAGAGGGGGGTTTGCCGACAGGTCATCTTCTGAGAGGGGGGGGATGAACCTCTTACAGTCAAATGTTTTCAACAAGGGGTATAAACTGAAGGGGCTCTGGTTAGGGGGACGTTAGCGAGGCCGAGGAAGAAAGAGGTTGTTGACCTTAGACGAAAAAGGGAGCTTTCACAGCTAGTTCTATGGCAGTAGGAAAAGCAGCCAGTAAAAACTTGGCCGCGGGCGGAAGGGGGTTAAAAAGAAGTTGCGTTTGGACGATGAACGGAGAAACGAGGGGGACGAGAAAGAAGAATGCTTACGGGCAGCCAAGACTGGGGAATCCAGGAGAAAAGAGATGGCTTCAAGAGCAAAAAGTTGGGGAGGGGAGACCGAAGCGTCAGTGTCATCTTAACAATTCAGGGTAGTTCTATTTAGACTAAATGGCCTAAAGGGCGAAGGGCATTTACGGGACAGGCAAAAGGTTACCAAACAGAAGAGAGTCCGTCCTTTCGTGCTTCCTGCCTAGAAGAAAAAAGATGAATTTTATGTTCAACTCCCCCAAGCAAAAATGTTAAGAAGAAAACGGGACTGTTTAAAGGTTATTGGATGGTATTGGATAAAAACGAAGAGTTTGGGAAAGAAAAAAAGTTAAAAAGCCAAGTGGGGGGGAATCATTTCCGGCTTGATACCGCAAGGGCGGGTGAGGAGAAAGGGGAAAGCTGAAGGGGAAGGGGGGGGTGTGTTGCCGCAGGGTAAAAAGGAGATTAGTCATGAAGAAAAGAAGAGCCAGGATCTTTATGGGAGGGGCAATCTAACTTATGCGGGGAAGTTGATCTGGTTGTGTTTGTCAGGAAAAGATCGAGTCTAGGCTGGGGCAGAAGAGTTAAGCATTTCCGCTGGACAAGACAGTTCTTCGGGAAAAAATTGGATGAGGGACAAGTTAAACTTGGGGTCGACTCCTGCGGGAGGGTCTAAGGTCTCCGGGGAAAAGAGTGGTCGAGGGCCGCTGTAGGCATTCCTAAAGGGAGAGTACTTTAACCAAAACGCAGCAGCTGAACAAGAAAAATCTGCTCTTTAGACTATGGTTGGTTTCGTGAAGGAAACCAGGACTTTAAAGGGGTGGCACTCATCCAAAAAGAGACCTCGTTGTCCCTGAGGTCTGAACAAAGGGACTGGCGCTCTAGGGGACATTAGCCGGACTGGACAATCCCGGAGGGGGAGGAAGCAGGGACCAGACTATTAGGGGAGGGAGCATAGTCTAGGGAGGTGCTCCTGATGAAAGGGGACCGAGCCGAGGGCTTGTTGTTTCCTATAAGAAGAAAAAAAGGGGGGCATAGAACCATGGGAGCAAAGAATTGCAGTACGAGAACCAAGCAGCTGCCCGTTAAAGGTCTAATGAAGGGAGGAGATTGGTAATTAAAATTAACCTAGTCAAAACAAGGATGTCATTGAAGCGCACCTCCCCTGCGCCGTCACGCTGAAGGGGGGGGAGGACCAACTTCCTTTTCAAGAGATGAACCTGCAGGTTTCGGTTTTCTCGTAGTGGGAGTCGGGACGATAGAGAAGTTAGTTCAGCTTGACGGAAGAACCGACAAGCTCAAAGCCAACGAAAGAGATCATGAAAGAAATCGAACAATGTCATCTTTGGGGCCCGTAAAAAAAAGTATCGAAAAAGAAATCTGGATAGATCTGGGGAAGATGAAAAAAATCTGAGATTGAGGGGGGGAGCTCGCCGGTCAGTTATCGATATCAGTTCGAGGGAAAAGGTTGCCCTGAATTACCAGGACCGAAAAAAAGAGGGGAGTACCCAACTCACGCAAAGCAAAAAGATGGGGGACCAAAACACCTTCAGAGACACTCGAAAACTTTGAAAAAGGGAAGGGGGAAAAGGTCGGTCTCGGAAGGCGTCATCTGTCAGGGCTGATTTACAAGGGGGAGGATTCTCATCGTCCGAACAAGCTGTAGCCACTTCTGAGGGAAAAGCCAGGGGAAAAAGGCGACTTGCATAACAGAGGCAAAATGGAGGAAGAGTGTCGAAACTCTGGTACAACCCTGCTGATAGTTAAAATGGATGCAATGAAGGGAAAACTCAGTCAGGCGGAAAGCCCAAGTCTTAGAAAGGAGAAGAAGGAATCCAACCTACGTCGGCTCATGAAAGATCAGCCTTTTACTTCCCCGGGAACGTGAAGAAGAATGAACAGAAAGTCACACAAAGAAGGGTAATGTGTCAAAAAAAAGGGGATCAAGTAAATTGCAGAATTTGAGAACAAAAAACCCTATATATACCCAGTGCCTGAGGGGGGGAGGTCTTTTTAAAGGACGCTTGGGACTAGGAAGAAAGGCACCAGGCTACTCAAGAGTGGCCAGACGGGAAGGGAGGGAATAAGTGAAGAACTACTCTACCAACATGGGATCCCGGTAAGAGGGGCCCCAGAGAAAGTAAAAAGGGGGGGGGGGGGAAACACCAAAAAGCCGAAGTAACGCGGAAGATGAGACAAAGGAAGTCTAAAAAAAATAAGAAGCGGAAGCACCCATAAAGAGTGATTACCCCACCCAAATCGATCGAAAAAAACCATGTCTAGAAGAGAGAGTCTCAGGTAACATCACTATCACGGAGAAATGGGAGCAGGATGGTTTCTGACCATCCAGAAGGGTCAAACGGCGGCAAAAAACCTTCCGAAGGGAAGGACTTTTCAACTCGGCCCCTTCGCTCTGGCCTACTGAATAACCACGACTGTTTAGGTCATTCAACAAGAACGAAGGCGGTTGAAAAAAAGATCAAGACTGACCCTCAATAGGGACAAATTCAGATTTTGGGGAGGAGAAATCTTCAGCTTTGACATTGGTAGGGGAAAGAAAAACCAATTCCTTCCTGAGGAGCTACTTGAGGCCGTCTTAGAGAGAAACCTCCATGAGGGGAGATGGAGATTCTTCGTTCTGAAGGCTCCTTCATGGACAAGAAGGGCCCTCTGATCGTCCCATAAAGAAGGGGAAACTTTCCTGAGGAAGGATTCGTCATAAAAAGGCTAGAGGTGATGAAGCCCCTTACTCTATAATGTTACCTAGAGGTATGAGGGTAGCAACTGCTCCACGGCCAGATCAGTCGGGTCTTTTTCAGGGCAGGAGGAAAGGGAGAAAAAACTTATGTAAACCTGCCAACGCCTATCACAAGGGCGGTACGGCCGGATAGATGAGGAGGCCTCTGAGGACGGGCGAAGAAAATCAGAGGGCTGTTGTCTGAAAAAAACTGACCAAAACCCGAGGGGAGACACCATCTCTCGTCTGGTCCGGGGGAGGATTAGGGGAACACTTACAGGAACTTCATTTGTCGTCAGCGAGGGGAAATAGGGGACATCGAGAAAGTCGTCACCGAAGAAATCTTCTTGTGTAAAAAACCTGGGACTTTAAATCCTATCTGTCTTTTGGTGAGGGGAGGTGTTGAAACCATACTAGGGAAGAGGGAGCCCTCCAGCGGGCTGAGGGGGCAGGAGGCACAATAATCTAGGAAAAAAGGGAGGGACCCCCTTTCTCGTCCAAGGAAACTGGGGATTCTCATCACCACTTATGCATGAAACCTCCCTATAAAAGTGAAAAAAGAAAGGGACTGGCTCAGGAAAAGTTGGCCATAGGGGTGGTGAGCTAAATGGGAAAAAGAGAGGCACAGGCTTGCAGACACTGGCCGTGAAGAAGCGATAGGGAGTTATCAGGCTCGGATAAGTGAACGCTGAAAGAAACATTGGGTCAGCGTCAATGGGGGAAGGTTCCGGGAAAGGGGCGACGGCATCCAAACCCAAATATAGCTCTCAAGTTTGAGGGTGGATCGTGGCTGTAAGAATCGCTGACTTAGGAAAGAGACGGACGGCGAAGAAAAGGGGAATGGCCGAGAAACTAGAAGTTCGTGATGTTGTTGGGGGGGGGGTGGGTTGTTGGGGGGGGGGGGGGGGGTTGGGGGGTGGGTTTTTTGGGGGGTGGGGGGGGGGGGGGGGGGGGTGTTGGGGGTTTTGTGGGGGTGGGACTGGTGGGGGGGTGTTGGTTTGGTTTTTGTGGGGGTTTTTTTAGTGTTGGTTGGGGGTTGGGGTTTGGTTTGTTTTTGGTGTTGTGGTTTTGGGGGGGGGGGGGGGTGGGTGGTTGGTTTTTTAGGGTGTTGGGGGGTTTTTTGGGGGGTTGGGGTGTTTTTTTATTGGTTTTTGGGGGTTGGTTGGGGGTGATGTGATGTGGGGGGGTGTGGGGGGGTTGTGGTTTGGTGTTTGGTGGGGTTGGTTGGGGTTTTTTTGGGGTGGGGGGGGGTGGGTTTGGTTTGGGTTTTTTGTGGGGGGGGGGGGTTGTTTGGGTGGGGGCACCCTTGGGTTTGGGGGTTGGGGGTTTGGGGGGGGGTGGGGTGTTGGTGGGTGTGGGGGGGGGGGGGGGGGTTGTTGGGGGGGTTGGTTGTGTGTTGGTGGGGGGGGGGGTGTATTTTTTTGGTGGGTTGTTTGTTTGTGGGGGGCGGGGTGGGGGGGGGGGTGTGGTGGGGGGGGGGGGGGTGGGGGTTGGGTTTGGGTTTTTTTGTTTTTTGTGTTGGGGGTGGGGTTTTTTTTGTGTTGTTGGGTTGGTGTTGGGGGGGTTTTGGGGGGTAGTTGTTGGTTTGTGTTTTTTTTTTGTTTGGGGTTTTGTTTTTTTTGGTTTGGTGGGTGGGTGGTGGGGGTTTGTTTTTGTTTTGTTGGGTTGTGGAGGGTTGGGTGTTTTTTTTGGGGTTTGGGGTTGTTGGTTGTTGGTTTTTGGGTGGGGGGTGGTGGGTGTGGTTGGTGGGGGGGGTGGTGGTGGGGGGGGATGGGGGGTGGTGGTTTTGGTTTGGTTTGGGGGGGGGGGGGTGGGGGGGGGGTTTTGTGTGGTTTTTGGTTTGGGTTGGTTTATGTGGGGTTTTTTTTGGGGTTGTTTTGGGGGGGTGTGGGGGGTGTGTCTAGTGATCCCTTCCTCTTGAGGCTTTACCGAAAAAAAAAGTTGGCAAAGGAGAGGAAGGGTGACTCGGCGTCCTCTTGTGCACAAAAGAGGAGAAATCTCCAGGAAGTGTCAATGGGGCATCGAAGACCGGTCTGGGAAGGGTTTCTCAGCAAAAAGCTAGGGGATCTGTCGGGGGGTGCTTCTCCGCGGAACGTGAAGTGAAACGGGGGACAGAGGTACGGTTGGAAGGTCGATCTTCAGAAGAGGGAGAGCTGCCGGGGTAGGAAAGAATAAAAGAAAAAGCCGCCACAAAGCGGGATACCGGACATCAAACTGGCTGACAGTTCAAGACGACAAGACGGAAGCGGAGTGAGGGCCCTAAGCCGGGAGGAGAAAGAACCTCTGCAAAGAATTCGAAAAGGGGGAAAACGAAGGGGGTGCCCTAAAAATCTGGTTTGATGCGTGGAAGGTTGGTCCGTTACGCCAAAAATAGAGGATGAAGACATTATCTAGGCGACGAGTCAACGAGCTGACGAAAGGGAGAGAGGTACCGGGTTACTCGGGAGGTCTCTTTCGATAAGGGAGGGTGCAGAAAGGCAACTGACAGCCAGGAAAAAGGGGGGGAGTGTCATTCTAGGACCGGGGGGGAACCGCTGTTCCACTCAGGTGACTCAAGAAAGGATAGAGGGGTGGGGTTTCTTAAAGGAAAAGGAGAGCCTTGTCAATGCGCAAAAAGAAGAGAAGTTTCCTCAAGGTTGCAAGTAAGGTATAGACTGGACAACACTAAAAAAAAAAAAAATAAAGGAAAGGAGGAGGAGGAAATCAGACAAGCGGAAACCAATCTTGACAGGGGAGGGGGGTTGGTTCCACAGCCCAAGATAGTTAAAGAGTTGACAACAAGGGGCCTTTTGGTTGAGCCTAGAAATTGGAAAAAGGAGGGAGGCTTGTTACATTGGAAAGGGAATTCCGTCTTTGGGGGAAGAGGGAAGGAGGGAGACTGACGACATGGCCTCGGTGCAAAGACTCCAGGAGGGGAGTAAATTAACTTTGTGCAACGTGGACCAGGCGGAGGAAGTGAAGCAAAGGAAAAGGGGGAAAGATGTGGATACGGGGGACTACTACAAGGGAATGCATCCCAAGAAACCGGATGGGTCAGTTTTGGTGGAAAATAAACTGATTAGAGATGGTCGATTTTTGACTCCGACGTGAGCACTAAAAGTTGACTTGTTACTGCAGCGTTGGAAAAGAGGTAAAGGTAGATTGAGGAGAGAGGAGGGGAAAGGACTTGGAGGGAGGGGGAAAGGAACCATCTTATTCGTAATAAAAATCAGAAAGACGTACAGCAAGCAGGCTCAAGTCAAAAGAAATGCAGACGTTTGGGGAGGGAGGTTCACAGGAGAGTGTTATTGGAAGAACACACAGACGAATGGGGGTCCAGGGGAAAACTATCCTGAGTGGAGGGATCGGACTAGAAGGGCTTTCGATTGGGAAACTTACCCTTCAAAATTATATGGTTCTCAGACGGGAGTTTGCTCCTGGAATATTAATGACTTACGAATTGTAAGATCAAGAACTGTTTTTGGAGAATAACCACAAAAAAACTTAGGGGTCAAGGGTGGTGTCCCACTACAGAAACCCAGGTGGGGGAGATGGCTACGAGGTGATTATAAACAATTTAAAGAAAAGGAACCATATGGTCAGGAAGCGACGGGGAGGGCCACTGGGGAGACGCCAAGGACATGGGCACTCCGGGTTACTGGAACTGCAGATCGGTGGGAATCAGGGATTAGTAAAGAAAGGGTAGACAGACGGAATTTCAAGGGTAAAACTAAGACTAGGCTCAACGGAGAAATTAGACAGGCAGTTCTAACTGTGAAGGGGGGGACACTATATATATAGAAAAACAAGCAACGGTGATGAAAGAGAAGGCTGTCATCGGAGATTCGAACTGTTGCTCTCTCCATTTACTGATAGAGATAAAAAGGATCTAAAAACCACAAACAAAACACAAAAAAACAAACATCCCAAGGAGTAAGCATTGGGCACAACATCAAATGGATTGATACAACGCCATCACCATCGAAAACTCAACCCAATAAACAATTCACAGTCCGTGCTCGGGACAAAGATTCCCTGAGAGTAGGTGCGAGATTAATTCGGCGTGGGAGGGGTCAGGAAACAAGAGGTAATCACAAGCTTACAGAAAGCCAGACGCGACACTGCCTGGGCGATTCGTTGGGAGTGGGATAAACTTGAACTTCCCGTGTTCGGATGGCCCACACGGTACAAGTCGGAAGAGGGAGGGAAAGACTGGCAAAAGAGATGGCCGAGAGCCCTAGGAGAAAGAGGAGGCTCCCCCTACTGCCACTTAACGCGGAAACGTCCGATTTAGAGAACATGACCCAGATCTAGAAGGACAAACCCTTGAGGAAAGGTTGTCCTTAGAACAGTGAAAAAAAAGGACTTTAAACCTCAACAGAGATTTGTGAAGGGGAGGCCGGGGGGAAGAGTAACTGGCTTCTAGAGAGAGTAGCTTACGAATAGAAGAAGATGGCCCCGGCAGAAGGGACATGGTCGCTACACCTAAAGAAACTGTAAATCAGTGAAAAGCAGAAAAAATCAGGTTAAACCTCCACAGCCTAAGGCCGAATCACGAGCTCGAAGTCTCATCCTGAAAAACAAGCAGAAGAAACACGAGGGATTCACGGGAGGGGGAGGACACACTATATTACGTCGGGGGGTAATAAATTTCTCGGGGTCCAGGCGCGTTTAACAGGGGGCGGAATAAAAGAGGAATTTGATGGGCTGGGTGCAACCTGGCTAAGAAGGGAAAATCCTAAAGGAGCTTTCAACTGCCAAATGTCACTACAATAATGTCACTTCAGAACACAAGAAGAATAAAACTAAGACTAAGCCTGGGTGGGAAAAGAGGGGAGGGGTTTTGTGAACGTCTGTCCTACGGGTTGAAACAACATAGGGAAAATGGGGGAAGGAGAAAAGAGATCCTGAATAGTCCCGGGTGTTTGACAGGGGGGCTCCTTTGCTGGGCAAGTCTACGAAGTCCGGTAGGACTTAAGGGGAGAGATTAGACTAGTGGAGCCGACCGGAAAAAAATTTCTGAAGGAAAAAAATAGGTGATTTCCAGGAAAAAGAAGGGGAAACGAGGGTTTACTTTACCCACGTCGATACATGGAAAAAAAGAACTCTGAGTGGCATGCGGGCCAAGGCGTCAAAAAAAGGAGGGAAACCTAAAGAGACAACGCGACTCCACGTTTCTCGTAAGGACAGGCAGCGCTCGTGAGGAAAAAAAAAAAGCCGCGATATACCAGACAAAGGAGGGGAAGAAAATCCACCAAGCACGCTTTACGGACACGCCTCAGGGCCAAGTTCGGAGTAAAAGGAGTGGGGAGTAAAGGGTCAGCTCGCCAATGAAGAGGACAGTGCGGACGCAAATGGGTTTTTATCGTTAATCACTATTTGGAAGCACAAGAGATAATCGGGGGGCAAGGGCAGATTACGGGTGTTGATGGTAGGTTGTCCAAGAGGAGTTCGCGCACAGCTGGAAGACTTGAGCTACAGGTCTCGACAAAAGTTACGACTGACGGTGCCCGATCCTGTTACGAGGGGTAGGGGGAAAAAAAAAGCACTCAAGTAGCAACTGCGGCATATACACAGAAAAAGTCCTTCTTGTTTGGAGAAAAAGTGGGAGGTTGACGAAAGGTACATTCGAGAAACCCTATGCGGAAGAGGGGGAGAAAGTATGGCCAAATCCTCGTTAAAGGGGAATAATGAGGGGGACTCTATCGGTGTCTCACAAAGGACGAAGGAAATATTGTGGTAGTCATCGAATAATCTCCGTGCAAAAGAGGGAACATAAAACACACGAGCCACACCAACAACGGGAAAGAAAGATAGATGGAGGGGGTTGACGCCGAATCATCTACTTAGAATCAAACATCTCGGAGCGACAAAAAGCGGGAAAGGTAAAAGAAGGAAACTGAGCGACATTGCTGTTCTTATTTCCTGCAGGTGCTCCCTAAGAGGGTCATGATCCAGGGGGGAAGGAAGATCCGGAGGCCTCCGTCTAAGAAAGGGGTACATGTTGCCTCTATTTCTTATGTCAGTGTTTCTGAAAGGATTCACTACTTGGGGGCTAGGTTACCCCTAAACGAAATAGGGGGGTACGAGAAGGAGGTGGGGAAGAGAAAAGCCTTTCGTAGAGAGAGAAGGGGGGAGGTGAGAGCTGAAAGAAAATCATCCCGAAAAAAAAGGGATAAGTCCTATTAGTATGAAAAAAAAAGAAGATGAGTTACGGCACAAGCGAATCCTACAGGAGATATTAACGATGCGGGTTCTGGTCCCGACATTCTTTGACAGGCTGAACCGATTGAGTGACCTTTCCTGACCTGACTCTGGGCCAGATTTCGTCGAGGGGGAGGGGGTGGACCTCATCCGCAGGGTTTCCGGAGGGGCCGTCGTAGAAAAATTAGTTAAATGCGTCCTGAACAGGGTCCATACGAGTTCGGTAGAGGGGGTCTATGGAGTGGGGCCATAAGTTGCAAAAGGGGGGTTAGCCGGACCTGCGGATCATTTGTTATCAGGGGAACCAAGGGATAAGAGGGAGAAAAACTAGGACAGTTAATAGAGGAAAGATCGCCGAGGGGGGGGGTATGAACCGGGGGGAAAGGGGGGAAATTGTCAAAATTGGGGCGTCAAAGCCTCAAAAAGGAACTCTTTCATTTCGCGGAGAAATGGGGAGTTTGGAGAGGGAGAAACAGAACAAGAGCGAGCCTTTCTTAGGATCTCGAAAAAAAATAAATTGAGTCTCCCGAAGGATACGTGTTTTGTCGAAAGAACGGAACCTCGGGTGGCCTTGTTAGAAGGGGCCAGTGTCAACAACTGAAAGGATTGGGGGCAGTTTGGGGGTAAAAAGCGCGACTGTGGATAAGGTAGTGTGGTGATCGGTCAGTAGTGCAAGGGTCGAACCCGCACCGGATTTCAAGGGAGAGCCATTCGACAGGAAGGTTGTTACGCAGATTTAACGGAGATGACTCGGGACAAGACTAGAAAGGGAACGTTCGGGGGGGTTAAGACGGGACTCGAGCGGGGAGACCTATTTTCTCGTGGGGGTGAAGGGAAACTGAAATGGTCGCGGGCCGCCGTGTAGATAACTTTCATGATGCCGGTAGCTGGTGGGAAATTGCTGACTTGGGAACGAAATTTCCGGTGCGGGTCGTAGACCTGACGGAGGGCATTTGGAACACTTGGGAATGAGGGTGCGGGCTAAGACGGGAACCAAAAGAAAAAGGGGGTCCCAAAAAAGAGACGATCCGGGTATCAAGATGGTGCACTTTTAGGGGGTTTCAGGGGCATACTGGCGTGGGGTTAGGGAAAAGATCCTAGTTTACTAAAAGGGAGATGAGTCCTCAGTGGAAGGGCCACAGGGGTGATTCCGACAGGAAGAATTCAATATCTCTACAGAGGGGAGGCCGGGTGAGATAACTAAAGATCTCGATCTGAACCGGGGGGAAACGGGCCTCAGTCGGGTGGGGCCGAGAATACCCCCAGACTTCTCAAAGGAAGGAAAACAGTTCAAAGAATAGAACCACTCCAAGACCCTCATTTTCATCCTAAAATGGTGGGGGAAACCTTACCAGCAGCGAAACAAAGGCTATGAACTCCAACTCGGGAAGAAGGAAACAAGTGGGGCCGGGCCTCAAAAATATTGGGGAATCCGACATGGGGGAGTTTCCTAGATTGTTTCGGTTCGATGATAGCGGGCGGGGTGTCCGTCCTCAAAGAGGCGCAACCTGGTTAAGGAGTGAAAGGAGAGAGGGGGGGTCAGAATAGAGGCGACAATTCGAGAGGGTTTCCGAAATTAGAGAATCAGAGACGAAAAAACAACACTATGGGAAAGGATCTACGTCAGAAGCCTCAGTGGGGGAGACCGCGGAGCGAGAACCGGGACTAAAAAGTAGGGTTATAAAAAGTAGAAAAGATGATCACCAGGACCATCGACCTGAAAGAAGGAAGATGACCAAATCACCAAGGATTACCGAAGCTGGAAGGGTTGCCTCAGAAAGCAGCAGGCTGGGCTAGGCTGCTTGTCAAGGAACTGGGGAGGGGCTCCAGGGATGATCATCATCCCATTTATACTGATCGCGCTTAGGGGAGTTAAACTTATTAAAGGGTCGGCCACTTTGGGGAGAGCGGGGATCGACAAGGAACCGATTTGGAAGTGAACCTGGGTCATATGCTCCCGAAAGACTCTGCGGAAAGACACTCTTCTCTGTTCCCGCCCCTCCGGACTGCGATGTCGTGGAAACTTGGAAGGCACAAAATAGCACCTCAGGACGGACCTCAAGGAAAACGGTATTCGTTTGGTGGAGGGCACAACCCCGTGCTAGGGGGGGGGTCCTTCAATAACACTGTAGAAAAGGGAAACAGAGGACGTAAAAGGATCATATGTAGGGGGACGGCGGGTTGTTCAAGGGGAAAGGCAGGCAGTTGAGGAAGGCTTTCCATCGTCCTTCCCGGACCTCTAGAAATAGGGAATACTAGATATACAAAAGAAGAAATACTCGGGAGTAACATATACTCACCACCCGCGACTAAGGAGAGTGTCCTCAAGAGGAAAGTAATAGAGAACCTACTCGAGGGGAATTAACCAGGCTCATCTATGCTTTCATCTATCCGTAGTGTTAAATGTGAAGGAGGGTACATAAGGGAAGTGGTCTTGGATCTTGGGTTCAGAAGAGATTCTGCGGGTTATGCGGGGAGAAAGAAATTGCGTTACTCAGAAGGGGGGGAGAACAGTCACTAACTGTCAGGAGACAGGGAGCATCGGTCACTAAAAAAAAAGAGATAAACGTATCACCTCGAAAGAAAACTAAGACTGAAACTCCAATGGACCGGGGTGGTTATCAGCAGCTGGAAAATATACCTATAAGTGGAACAACACTTCCACGCCTAGGGGAAAGAGGAGGCAGTTGGAAAGAGAAGAAGCAGTTATTTCCAGGAGGCTGTGGAGTGGAGAAAAGGCTAGAATAGAACAATCTGCCATCACTGGGGGGAAAGTTAAAAAAAACGACAGCGTCAGGATCAAGGGGCACTGAAAGGTGACAAAGGGCGGAAAACCAGGGCTTACGTACAAAACGTTCATGGTCTAGAAGAACTAGGGGAGTACCCCGAGAGGGATGAGAGGGAGAGCTCAATGGAGGAATAATCGGCGCTCGGATCGGGAGTCGTAGCTTCATAGATGGGAACGTGACTGAGCAAACGTCGCCACTTGATGGAGTACTAGAGCTGGAAAACCAGCGTGGAGAGAAGTCGTAATATAACCAGAGAGGACCGAAGAGAGGATTTCCACAACGGATCATACAATTAAACCGCACCAAAAAGAGACTCGTGTCGAAAGGGCCACGGACTGCGTGGGACAACTTAAGTTAAGGGATTGGTTACAGACAAGGTTGGACATCAGTACATAACAGGGGGTAGTTTCACCCCAAAGCCTCAAACTCTTTGTATTAGTTCAGAAACGTCTTTCCGAGCCCCGAGAGCGTCTCTTCAGGACTTTTGTGGAGGGGAAATGAAAATGGCTCTCCAGAAAAAAGAAAGACCGCCGTCTCAGTCTCGACAAAAGAGGGGAAGAATTCGGGGGGTGACAAAAAGACAAGCACCTCTGCGAACAAGGCTTGTGGGGGGGAGGTGAGTTAGAACACCACCACCAGCTATCGCAAAAAAGTTTTGGACTATCTTAAATGGCGGAGGACGGAACAGGGGACAAAAGACCTTCTATGGTCAAGGGTAAAGGGAGAGGAAGGATTCGGGCCCTCTTCTGGAATCTCTGCCATTTTGGGAAGAAAAGGGGTTTCTAGGAAAAGAAGTCGTTCGTATGGAGAAAGATAGTTAGCGGACATTAAAGGGGGACTGGCAGAGAAGTGTACTTTGACTGAAGGAGAACTTACATACTAAATATGGCTCAAATTAGGATGATATATATTTCTTGGCAGAATTTCGAAAATGAGAAAGATGAAACTCGAGGGACTCGAAGTCGGCCTAGAAGAAAAGTTCAACTAGTGAGAAAGGAAAGGAAAGGGGAGGGGGGGAAGCTATCGTTCAAACTGAAAGGGGGTCGACTCGGGCCTACCTGCGAGATAGCTGCGGTAAAGGAACGTATAAGGCTCAGTTAGGGGGGAAAATGGTCTCGAAAAAAGCGGAGATCGAAGAAGGTGGGGGTTCGTGGGGTGCTCCACGTGGCGAGGGTGAACCCTGAGAGGTCTATACTTCGTTTATGCTGGCGGATAGGAAAAAGATTGAGATCTGAAGAGAGGAGTGTAAAAAAAATAATCCCAAAAAAAGTAAAGCAGTATTCTCGAGCTCTTCTATAAAAGGGGCGGAACTAAGTCTTATAATGGTTTGTAGCTCTTGGGTCGAGAAAAGTAAAAGGAGGACTACCAAGAAGGAAGTCGGGTTCAACACGACGGGGGGACTTCTAATCCGCGGGATTCTTGGGGGAAGGGAGAGTATGTTTCCATAGCGATGGGAGATCATTCTTAAGGAGAACTACGAGTAGAAAATACGAGAGGAGAAAGGTCTTAATCGAAAACCGGGGCTTCAAGAAGGGGAGTGGTTCAGAACCTGAATTACCAGCATGCCGAAATAAAAAAAGGAATTTGAGAAGAAAGCCTTTCATGAAATCCCCCCTTTTGTCAGGCTAAGAAAGTCAAGATTGGAAGGTTACACCTTGGTCTCGAGGTAAAGGGTTGTTCGGAAGGAATGATGGACTCGGTGAGTTGATTTCCGGCGACGTCGAAAGTTCAAGGGAAAGGAAAGAAAGACACAATCATTGTCGGTCTGCCTCAGGGATCAGCCTTAGGGGGAAGGGAAGTACCTAAGTTTTTCGTTGGTTTGAAAAAAACCGGAGATTTCACGATTTACTCACAAAACGTCAGAGAATGCTGGATTGAGTTGAAGTCGGGGGGGAAGATGGTGCCCGGTCGGGTCAAGAGTGTTGATGAAAAGGGAATTTATGGGGCTGGGGGTTGAGTTCATATTGAGAAGGGAGACCGAGAAAAGCCGCTTTGCCGGGGGGGGTAGGCCAAGCGGGCCCGCTGACAGTTTTGGAAAAGAGAGCAGCGCTGGAAACGACCGGAGGGGATGTGAGTTTCTGAAGAAACGACGAAGGGCTGGGAACCGTGATCTAGGGTTGAGAGGGGGGGAGGTGGGGACGAATCAGGGAAAAAGGAAGAGGACATCTGTTTAAGGAGAAGGGAGAAACAACAAGGGGGGAGGTGGGACAGTACTGTTTGATGATTATCCATAGCGTTAATGGGAAGGACGGTCGGGGGAAAGGGAGGATGGTGCCCAAGAAGGGAGTATTGGGAAGATAGGGCAAAGCCGACTAGTCGGAAGTGCACTCCAACGGGGGCCATACTGGGGGGGACGTTGCGAATTGTTCTGTAAAAGAAAAATGAAAAGGGAAGCAAGTTTTGGACGAACTCCCCCGAGGAGGACCTTGAGTCAGAGGAGACCTAATTGCCTGGATATTTCGAGGAAGCTAAATACAGTACGAGGGTGTCTGCCTCAGGAAGCTCAGAGAGAGAAAAGGTATAGAGCCTATAATAAAGAGCATGGAGGGGACGAGGGGCATCCC